>Ga0307433_1000246_pt1 | contig 48546 bp, 44 predicted proteins | sample SalMarWE160210MG_FD_202166 | JGI IMG/M metagenome (GOLD analysis project Ga0307433, IMG submission 202166) | Salt marsh sediment microbial communities from the Plum Island Ecosystem LTER, Massachusetts, United States - WE1603-210 | ecosystem: Environmental > Aquatic > Marine > Intertidal zone >...
GCTCAAGTTTACGGCTAGCCACGATGACGTCAGCACCAGCCTCTGCCAGGCCCAAAGCCTGCGCATGACCAATGCCACCAGCACCACCAACCACTACAGCAGTCTTGCCTGTCAAATCAAATAAATCGCCGATATTGCACCTCCTTTTTCAGAATTTCCTGCAGTCACGCAAAACTGATGTGGTAGTTAAAAACAGCCAGATCCTGGCTTAAGCTTTCGTTCATCTCTTGTCTTCATTACCTCCCATCTGGATGATTTCCTGACCAGAGATAACCCGTCTCAAGAATATCACCGCCAGGTAGCAACTGTCAACCCTTTGTGCTGGCTGATGGAGGTCTCAATTCAATGTTTTTTCCGCGCAGCTCTTCTGCGGCGTTGCCTTTCTGTCCTTCTAGACTAACATTATAGTTGGACTCCTTTTTGGGGGGCACGTTACCCCACTTATCACTTATGCTGACGATGCACACCCTAGAGGTCAACGTTTTCATGATATCGATTGTTATGTGAAGAATCGACTCTCACGGAAGTTGCTGGGTTAGGTTTCACTTGAGTCCCGCCAGCCTCTCAGCCAACCCTTTCTTTTGCGCCCAGTCTGTCGAATTATAAGCTGCCATTAATGCACCGTATGGTACCCCACCACCTACCCATGTACCCGCTCCATGTAGTCCACACACCCAGTTCTGCAGGAACTTGCTAATCCTCAATCTCTTTTCCGCAGGCGCTACCGACTTGAGGTATTTCTTAACATACTCACTGGTTTCTGGATTTTTCAGTTCTTTTTCAGAAGGCATTGTTATTACAAGTCCACCGGCCACATCGGTTGCCTTTTCTATGGCTTCCCAGAAGCCATAGCTACAGTACACTAATGCCATCCTGGCAAATGTAATATCAGGCAGGAAAACACCGGAACCAGGGGGTTCTTCCTTGGCTCTGGCTACAGCGGCAACGGCTAAGGCATGGCATATCTCCCTTACTTTGATCATATCTGCTATGTCCATCTGAATATGTGGAACATTTTCTAGCCCGCTGTATTCCGCACTTAGCCGGGCAGCTCCTATCATTAGGTCTAGCCAACCTGCTTTGCAGGCTCCCTCGCAAGTAGAATGAAGTCTAGCTGAAGCATCACGGAGTTTACCCGTGAATTCAACCTCGCCACATATGAAGACCCTATCCTCAGGAATAAAGACATCATCGAAGATGACCATGGCGGTTTCTCTCTGACCATAGCGAGGATTACCAATTTGGGATACATCATCTTCAAATTCCCGTTCCACTGTATAAGGGTTATACTGACAGATATAAGTTATTCCTTTCTCACCGTTAGGGACAGCAAAGGCTACAGCATAATCCTCTTCTCCCTTCGAATATAAGGAACCAGGCAGAATAATGTGCTCATGAGCGGCAACAGCGCCCGTCTGGTGAAGTTTTGCCCCTCGAACGACGATACCACCATCCTTTCTCTCCACCACCCTCAACGCCATATCAGGGTCCTGTTCCTTGACCCTCTTGGTACGGATACCCTTAGGGTCATTAACGCCGACACTCAATACTAGGTCACTATCCTGCACAAACCTTAGATACTCATTGAACCTCTTGTTGTAATTTGTACCTAGTTTCTTGTCCATTTCCCAGGTAACGCTTGCCAGGTGTGTTAGTGCATTTGAGGAGCCACAACGATAATAGCATGTGCCCAGTTCCTGCCCCATGAGAACAGCCATCTCCACCCGTTTCTCCAAGTCGCTAGTACTCCTGTTGATGTGGGTTGCTCGGCTGATTTCCTTTGATGTTAAGTGTGATTTGGTCGTCAGTATATCTTTGTATAGAGGGTCATTTGACATCTCGTAACTTCTGGCCGTTCCTTCTATGATGGATATTGCAGTCGGGCTTTGCAGAATGTTCTTTATCCTCTTGCCGCCAAGATATGCTCTTGGGGCAAGTTTCTTGACACTCTCAAGGTATTGCTGAACTGTTTTAATAGCCATCCTTTAACAACTCCTTTGCCCTCTGTCCTTTTAGCCAAACCTATCAGGGCAATTTGGGAGGGCTCCAATCACCGGATGATAAGGTACGGCGACATTCTATAAAACGAAAACAGTGGCAAAAATATAGCTACGAATCTCAGTGTACTTTAGTATTACGGGAAAGAGTTGGGATCTGGAAATGGCGATTCTCCTAATCATTTATAAGCTCCTTCCACTTGGAACAGCTCTAAGTTCACTTGATTATTTTCCAAAGTGCCTCCAGCTAGTTGCTAACGCCTCTTCCTACTCTCTAATATCTTGGCCATATAATCGTCGAATGCTTTCGCATCTGCAGCCATTCTATCCCTAAAATCCGGCCCCATTTCCGTATGGTCCCTTCGATCAATTATTGCCCACAGGGGAAAAGGTTCGAGTGGAGGACACCCGATGGCAAATGAACCTTGTCCGCGGTACTTCCTGAGGCAGTCACCTATTATGATAAGGTCCTTACCGGGTTTCACTCTCTCGGGAAGCTTCTTCTTAGGCCCTATAAGGATTGAAATGCCTGCATTTTTCTCGTACTCGCCCAGCGACTTTAGCTTCTCCATGGTAAATGCCAACAAAGACTGGCAACTGCTGCAGGCATTTTCTGCATAGATGTTGTACTCAGGCCATTGTTCGAATCCTCCTAGGTAGGGTAACCACAGCTGCTTGAATACTTCTTCTAGCCGCTTCCCGCGGATTTCTATTTGGTCTTCATCTATATTCCCAATGCCCCGCTCTCGAGCAGGTTTGTAATAATCTACCTTTTTGATATCCAGACCAACCATTCGGCAAACGGTAGCATCTACCGCTGCTGGATCCTTGCCGGCAACGATACAGCCAAAGTCTACGGGGCTTGTGGCGTGGGGGCCGAAACCCTCGGCAGGGCGAATCATATCCACTATTGACAGGTCTGGCTTGATAACCGACCACAGGTCTACCAGTGCCTCAGCTAGGTTGGTCAGGTGCATTTGTTGATGAACCTTATCCTGAACAACCCCTTTTATGTTTTTGAGCGCGCAGGTGAAGACCACACTGACATGGGCTTTGAAGATAGGCAGGTTCACTATGTGGTCCGCCTCAATAAGAAACCGGGGCAAGAGTACTCTAGTCAAATCTGACCTAGCGTCACGGATTGGAATGCTTATTAGGTCTTTCTCCGCCTTGATATCGATGATTCTGTCTGCACCAGCATCCTCCGCTGCCTTCCGTATCCCGCTTACCTCCAGAGACTCCATTGTGTCGCAGCCTATGGCTGATGCCTCAGCTAGGATAATCTGCTTGGGCTTAGCTTTGCGCAGTACTTTAATAACGGCGGAAACAACCGTCGGGCTGGTGTTCACGCTAGTTTCAGGCGGGAACGGGTGACCGGCGTTAGGTTTAATGACCACTATCGAATTCGGCTTGATTAGGGAGTCAACGCCACCTAGAAGTGAAAGTGCTTCATCCACCAACTTCTCGGTGTCGGTTCCCTTAACTATAGAAACGATTGATTTGGACATAATGTTAGCTCCTTTTTACATATGTCGATTAAAACGGTAACAAAACGATGGTGTGTAGCTAGGTAACAAAACAAGTGATTGTTACCAGAGTTAAACAACACGCTCTATTGTTTGATTGCGTTTGCCAAGGTAAAAAGTTCGTCTACCTTATTTTACCTCTCGTCAAGAGTGGGATACAACCGGTCACCAAGATTATTGGGGTCTAACGCCTGTTTAATCTTACGCTGCCAGGTGTGTGTGGCTGGCTGCTTGGCCAGATCTTGCTGCAGTTCTTCGTGCGTTTTACCTACAGCAAGGTACATGCCTTCCTTCCCGGGCGGGATATTATGCCTGGCTTCTTCTTGTATACAGTGCTTCATCCACTCTATGGCGGCAGCAGTCGATATTTTATCGGCCACATCATAAAAACCGAACTGCTCCAGCCCGCATTGCCCCCCACCTCCGATGGAGCCGACGCACCCCATCATCGAATCGCTGCCGCAGTCCACCAGTAGTCCCTTCTCCTGGTATTCTTCGGTCGCATCTTCGGCAAGCGGTTCGTATTTTTTCACAAAGTCTGGCGTACCGGACTGCATGAAGTTGCCTACCCAACCACCGGTATAGACGAAGTTCAGATTCTTCTTACCCATCCTGAGCAGGTACAACAACGAAAACTGCTCCATTTCCGGCTCCAGCCACTTCTTGACTTTCCAGCCCTCGGTTTCTTTCAGTATCCATTCCAGCACCTTCTCCTTATACTCAATATCCCGCTGGCTCATGCCCACCAGCACCAACTGGAATGATATCCTCATTTCTTCAGTGACTTCTTTTACCTCCCGCTTCTGCACAAACTCCTCTATGTCATCAAGCGATTTGGTGGGGTCCTGGTAGAGCATCCAGAAAGCCGGACCCAGGTCCGCACCCAGCATGGTCCACTGCCGGTGCGCATAGTAAGCTATCTCGTTATCATATAATCTGTAATAGGCTTCGAATAAACTATCCCAGTCCTTAAAGGCCAGAGTATATGCCCTGAAGTTTCCGGGCAGCGGAGAACGGTAAGCGGGCACGGTACCCTCAAGAGGAAACTCCGCCGGTCCCGGCCAGGGAGACAGCTTCACGGCGCATTTGGTATATATACCCAGACCACCTCTGGCTCCCAGCGCTCCCCTGACGATACCCCTCATGCTCAGGCCCGGGCCTTCAGCACAGAACCAGCCGCACCCGGAACCGATGGAGCCTGTTCTTAATATTTCACCATTGGGCATAACCCACTCCGCCCCCAGCAGGTTCTCCCTGAGCTCGCCGGTGTAAATCGAGGTGCCGCCGCTTCCGTGATAACAGGTAGCGCCGACTAAGGTAGAACAGCTGGCCCCGGCGCCGGTCACGGTGCAATTCAGCCCCCGTTTCATCACCTCTGCCTGAAGCACGCCGGCGATAGCATACGGCTCTATCACGGCGAACATGTTCTTCTCATCAATCTCAAGGATACGGTCCATACGCCGCATATCCAACTGGATAACGCCCTCAGTAAAGGGAGCACCGTAAAAGTACCATCCCGTGGAATAGGCTTTTACTTTTATCTTGTATTTGTTGCAGGTTCTTACTATCGCCTGGACTTCTTTGGTACTGCCGGGCAATAAAGCGGCTTCCGGCCGGGGCATGAACTTGCTCTGGTTGGGACGGACGGTTTCAGCCAGCCACTGGTAAGCGTATGAGTCCATTACAGCGGGGTCTTCTGAGATATATCTGGGGCCCACTATATCTTCCAAAACACGGTACGCGTCTCTTGATAATGCCATTTTCTGCTCCCTTCCGTTATTATAGCGCCATCTGAACAAGGTCTATAATGTCATAGACCTCGATTCTTTCATCTTGGCTTTTGACCGTATCGGCAAAGTTCCTTTCACACCACGGGCAGGCGCTGATTATCGCCTCTGCACCAGTGGCCTTTGCTTCGGTAAGCCTTTCTGCGGCGGTCCAAGCGGCAAAGTCCGGGTATGCTTCCAGTACCCCGCCGCCGGCACCACAGCACCAAGCATATTCTCTGATTCTTTCCATCTCCACCAGCACTAGGCCCGGTATGCTCTTTAAGACGTTCCTTGGGGCATCGTATACCCCCCAGGCACCGTTATACCTTGGTTTGCTCGGTTTCCACACCGGAATCTGCCCGTATATTTTCTCTCTACTGCCCTGCCAGCGCACGTACGGTTCGCCCAGCCTACCCAGATGGCAAGGGTCATGATAGGTAACGGTCAGGGGCACATTCCTGGTCAGTTTTATCTTGCCTTCCTTGATAAGCCGGTCTATATATTCCACTACGTGAATAACCTCAAAGGTGAAACCTATCTCAGGATAAAGTCGCTTAAAGGTGTAGTAACACTCAGCACAGGGTGTAACCACCGTCTTCACTCCGGCATCAGCCCATGCCCGAGCATTTTTTTTAGCAAATCCGTTCAGCTCTTTACGGTATCCCCACTGGTAAGCCCTGCCGCCGCAACATGATTCGTTCTCCCCCATGATACCGATGTCCACCCCAGCATCCTTGAGCATCATGACGGCCGTCCTGGCTGTCTTCTGCAATTCCTTGTCGTAGCTGTAACGGCAGCCGGCATGAAAGACCACCGCAGCCTTTTCCTCGGCCAGATTTTTTACGTCCAGCCCATCAGCCCATTTGCCCCTATTTACCCCGGGCTCCATCATCATATTCTTTTCTTTCTGAAGGTTATCAATATAAGGCTTGTGCTGGGGCAGCGTCTGTCCATCCTCAACCAGCTTGAAGCGCATTTCACGCATTACCTCCAGCCCCCGGATGTTATAGCGGCAGATCTTATCGGAGACATCACATGCCCCACCCATCTGGCATTTCCAGACAATATCTTTCAGCTCGTCATTATAGCCGATCCTACCCTCGAGCAGGGAAAGAGCGACGGCTAACCTGCCACCGAGGGAGTAGGCCTGAAAATTACAGTACTCAATGCTGGGACAGGCTCTGGCAAACCTGGCGCTTTTTATGTGGTCAAGCGGGATCCACTTGCAGTAGGAGCAGCGGCTGCAGTCCGTACAATCATCCCTATAGTCCTCTAAAGCCATGTCCTTTTATACCTCAACTTTCCATTTTTGCTAGAAACAAAGCTTCCCCGGGTTCAGTATATTATTGGGGTCAAATATCCCTTTGATGGTCCTTATCATTTCCTTGTTACGGGCATCCCGGTTATACACCATATCCGCCCATATACCGTAAGGGCGGGAGAAATAAGCCCCCTGCTTTATCAAGGCTTCACTGCATGTCTCCAGTAATTCCCTGACACGGTCAATTTCTATCTTGTTCCCAGAGTTGTAAGGTAGATTGAATTCACAGTGACAGGCGGTACCCTGGTGCTGCGGCTGGAGGTAAATACCGATATCCGAGACCGGATATCGCAGCGCATTTGCCGCAGCAAAAACCGTATTGACAAATTCCGGAGTCTTATCCAGCGTGCTCATGAAGAAAATATCCTGACAGGCACCTTTGTAAGTTAGCTTCCAGTAGGGTACCGGAGACGGATTGAGTATGATTGACATTACCTGTCCGCCCCCGATGCCGGAAACCGCTGGAAGCAATTCTAGACCGAACTGCTGCACTATGTCCCTGGTATCTTTTTCCTGAAAGTCCACCTTTTCCTCCGGGAAAAGGTCACGCCCAGCGATTCCCATAATGATAACCCATGGTGGCAGCTTATTTTTCAGGGCTTGTATTCCGTCAGCATCCCTACTCAGGATAGCAGCCAAGTTAGCGCTGTTTAATACAAGGAACTCATCACCCAGCCTGACTCTCAGCAATCGGTAAGCGCATTCTATCAGGCCTTTCAGGTCATCCGCCGGTATGAAGAAAAACCTGTGCACCTTAGGCAAAATCTCACATTTTACTGATGCCCAGGTCGCGATACCGATACTCCCCTGAGCACCGGAAACGAGCCGGTAATAGTCCACCTGACCAGGACCTCCGGAGAAAACTTGGGCCAGACCCATTTCCCATTGCTGCTCAAGCGTGGGGTAATAGCCGCCTGCCTCGCCGGTTCGCAGTATCTCCCCATTGCCCCAGATTACCTCCAGGCATCTCAATGGCTCAAGCAGCGTGTAGCTGTACTTGGGTACCAGCGTTGGCTCCCTCTCCAACAGACTAGCGATTACTGACTTTGACTGGCGGGGGAGCAGTGGCGTGGAGAGTCTCAAGCCCTCTTCAGCCAAGGCCGGTTGCAGCTGCGCATAGGTTACTCCCGGCTCAATTAGCACCATCCTGTTTCTGCGGTCAATCCTGATAATCTTATCCATCCGGCGCAGGTCAATGATGACTGCTTCCGGTACGCTCGGCACGGTATCACCACGAAAGTGGGGCTCACCTGAACTTACCGGTACCAGGGGTGTTTTTGTTTGGTTGGCCCACGTCACAATCTTTTGCACGTCATCTGCATTACGGGGTTGCACAACTAATCGTGGCTGCATCGGCAAGGTAAAGCTATTATCATGAGAGTACCTGTCAAGGATCTTGCGTTCCTTGATGACCTTTTCCTTGCCTATCATCTCCGTTAGATTATTACTTGTCTTGACATTCAATTTTCAATCTCCCCCATTGTCATTATTAAACTGAGTGTGTCTCATTTTTAATATCATTTCCTTCTACGAAGTAGATGGTCAATCCATAAAATTTGAAAAAGTCTTAAGCTGAGTCCCACAAGCGCTTCATGTTTACTGATTAACTGCCTTAGTAGTTACAGAAAGCAAGAACTCAATTTAAGTAATAATAAAAACTTCTTTGGTATATGTCAACACCACTATTGACAAATACAGCTAATAATAGGAGTTGTGGAAATTGATGACGCAGAGAGATCAACGGTGGTAATTTACACCACTTGACGGGACGCTATCTATCAGGGTAATGTATGGTAAAAATTTAAGAAGGTCTAAGAAAATAAATAAGGAAGGTAATAATGGCGATTTTAGAAGAACCAATAAAAGGAATAGTAGAAGTTAGAAATTACATTGATGGAGAATGGGTTGAGTCCGAAGGTGAGATTCAGGACGTGATCAATCCAGTCAATGGTGAAGTGATTGCCAGAGTCCCGATTTCAACCAAGGAAGAGATTGACACCGCAGTTGAAGCGGCCAAAGTAGCTTTCCCTGATTGGCGGAGAACTCCGCCGGTTGCTCGTGCCAGATGCCTCTTCCGTTTAAAGGAGTTGCTTGAGGAGAATTTTGAAGAGTTGAGCAGGGTACAAACTCAGGAGCATGGGAAGACAATCGATGAATCCAGAGGTGAGACCAGGCGCGGCATTGAAAATGTAGAAGTTGCCTGTGGTATTCCCACCCTGATGCAGGGTTATAATTCTGAAGATATCGCGTCCGGTATTGACGAATATCTTATTCCTACGCCACTGGGCGTCTTTGGTATCATCGGACCTTTTAATTTCCCCTTCATGATTCCGCTCTGGTCAGCACCTTACGCCGTCGCGACTGGCAACTGCGTCGTAATCAAGCCCTCAAGCGAGGTTCCCTTAAGCCAGATGAAAATTGCGGAACTTGTAGATGAAGCAGGTTTTCCTCCTGGCGTCTGGAATGTAGTGAATGGTGGAAGAACGGTGGTCAATGGAATGCTGGACCACCCGGATATTGAGGGTATTACTTTTGTCGGCTCAACTCCTACTGCCAAGGATGTTATCTACCCGAGGTGTGGTGCCACCGGCAAGCGGGTCATTGCTCAGGGCGGAGCCTCAAACTTTATGGTAATCATGCCGGATTGCAACCTGAAAGCAACCATACCGGCAATGATGACATCTTTCTTCGGTAATGCAGGGCAACGCTGCCTAGCTGGTCAGAATGCTATTATTGTTGGCGATGATGACCGTTTCTACAACGGATTTATTAACGGTGTTGTAGACACGGCTAAGAAGATAGTAATTGGTAATGGTCTTGATGAGGAAGTTCAGATGGGTCCTGTCCGTGATACCGAGAAAAAGACAAAAATACTTTCATATATCAGTAGTGGTATTGAAGAAGGTGCTAAGATAAGACTTGATGGCAGGGGTGATTTTAAAATTAAAGGAGACTATCCCGATACCTGTTTCCTGGGCACAACCATCATGGAAAACGTTAAACCTGAAATGAAGATAGTTACCGAGGAGATATTCGGTCCCACCATGGGTATTATCCGTGTCAAAACCCTTGATGAAGCCATTAAAATATGTGACGACAATCCCTTCCATAATGCAGATGCTATTTTTACCTCGAATGGAAGAACTGCTCGAGAATTCAAGTATAGAGTCAAAAGCGGGAACGTTGGTATCAACGTCGGTATAGTGGCACCCATGGCATTTTTCCCCTTCAGCGGGATGCGCGACTCCTTCTTCGGAATCTTACACACTCAAGGTAAAGAAGCCATCCGCTTCTTTACAGAAAGCAAGGTGGTAATTGAAAGGTGGCCCTAGTAATGGAGGAGGTATAAAATGCCGTTAAATACAAGCGCCTCGGTTATCAGTTTTGCTAAGCAGCTGGAAGCGGATTCTGCTGGCTTTTATGAAAAGATGGCAGAAATATATCCCAAAGCGGCAGAGCTTTTTCTCACCTTTTCCAAAGAGAATAATAAATATACAACGATGATTCAAAGGGCATACTACGGCGTTATCACTGATGCCATTGAGGGGTGTTTTGCCTTTAGTGTAGAAACCGATAAATATACGTTTGAGAGAGAACCCGCGAAGGAACTAGGCCACACTAATGCCTTAAATCAGGCCATTGATATGGAGCAGAAGCTCATTTCGTTCTACACTGATGCTGCCGAGCAATCAAAAGCGTTTATGGCAGATGTGCCCAGGACTTTTTTAATAGTAGCCAAGAAAAGAAAGAATCGTGAAGATAAACTAAGAACGCTTCTTAAGGAGACATAGCTAAGCATGGCAAATATGGTTGAAAGGCGTCGCATAAGCTGCCCGATTTATCATGTCAGTGCTTATATTGTGAAATTTGACGATGGATCTCACGTTATTAAATGCCCTAATAAACAGAGATGCGGTAATACATGCCCATATCTGAAAGACCCGGACTACAGATCCCCTTATCGCAGAGCACCTGAGTATATGCCTTAATAATTACAGTATCTTGGAGGTGGACCCTATTGTTAGGACAGGATAGGAGTAATGTTAAGGTTGGGTCCCGCTATCCTCAATGGGTTTGGTGTTAAGGATTCTACCATACCTTCTTTCGTAACTTGTGTGTCACTAATCTATCTGAACTAGATCAGGCAGTAGCCCGAGGAAAAGAGTAAACCCGGGCGTGTAATATTGCCAATCACATGCTAAGCTGCTTATGATTCTTTTGCTAAATAACGAACGAAAAAAAGGAGGAAACAAGTGGAGAAAAAAGAGGCCCCAGTGGTTGACTGGGCAAAGCTTACCCAGGAGATGGAGTGTTTGCTTCGTCTCAAAACAAGTCCCGTTGCCTACAAGAGACTGGAGAAAGTAGAGGAGCTGGAGAAAATACCGGACGTGATGCGACTCAATCGAAAAGCTTCTTTTTGCCAGGCACCAGCGTTGGCTCGAATGGGAGGCATGACTGTAGGATTGACAAGAGACAACCTCGGTGAGCGCTGCGCTCGAATTACTGGTCTGGCGCCGACTACCGAAAAGCAGGTTGCCTGGGAGGCAAATGCCTTCGCCACTACCTGGTTTGCCAACCTGGAAGAAGCCAGTAAACAGATGGCGGCATATCCCCTGGTTCCACCCGGAGAGGCCATTGTGGTCGCCCCGCTGGCTTCGGGCAAATTTTACCCCGATGTTATCTTAATCTACGGTAATCCTGCCCAGATGATGTTGCTGATGAACGGGCTCCAGTTTAAGGACTACGAGCGCTTTCAGTTTTTCTTCATCGGCGAGGGGGCTTGTGCCGATGGGTTAGCTCAGTGCTATACTACTGGCAAGCCTGCCCTGGCTATTCCATGTATGGGAGAGAGAGCATTCGGCACCGTTACCGAAGATGAAATGGTTATGGCGCTGCCACCGGGAATGATGGCAAAGGCGGTCGAAGGATTGCAGGCCCTTCGAGAAAGAAGAATTGGATATCCCATCATGTATCTTGGACCTTTATGCGACCCCTCTGTAGTGCTCACACAAATCTACCCCGATTGGTACAGTCATTGACCCCGATTAAAGAAACAAATTAACAAAGAGACAACGGAAGGGATGCTCTACATCGCGTGTGTGCCAGGGAGGTGCTTAAACACATACCTTCTCGTCTTATGTCTTAGCCCCGGGTGCCAAGATACGGGTTGACACAAACGAGATTCATTCCGAGTGGGGCGGCTTTAGTTTCGGGTATAACAAAACGGTTTGGAATAATACTGACCCCGATTGGGCCGCGCTATACAACGCCCAAGGACAGGAGGTATCGAGGAAGAGCTACTAGAAGCCTTCAGCATGATTTTGATTATCTGGCAGACTCTCTGGACAAGGCTTGCAAGCCTCCGACTATCCTCAAGCTTCACTGGATTAGCAAGTAGTATAATTGGGATGTATGCTATACTGAATGAGTAGGCTAACAAGCCTGCTTAGAGAGGTAACATTTTGACTCATACTGGCGGCAGTACTTTGGATAGTAGGTTTTTCAGCATGGATGACGGCGTACTACACGGCAGAGGAGAGCTAAAAAAGGATTAGGAAAGGGGGTAACGACGGATTAGAGCATCTATTAGCTGAAGAAATCCAATATTGAAGCACAGAACTTGACAAGAAATGTGCGTTCAAAGGAGGAATAAGTTATGAATCAGGCCAGTCAGTGGTACAAATTACAGTACCCCGAGTGTTTCGTTAATGAAGAGCTGCGAATGATGCAAAATACTCTTGCCGATTTTGTCGACAGGGAGATTATGCCGGTTCGTGGCAAGATTGATGATGATGTAACACATGAAGAAATAATTACTCCCATCCTGAAAAAATTACAGGTAGGTCTGGGCTACCAGAAAAACAAGATACCCAAAGACTTCGGCGGCAACCAGCAGTTTTCCATGGTTGGGGATGCTCTAATACAGGAGCAGCTTTCCCGCGCTGACTATGGCATAAGCCTCCACAGCGCCTGCACCGACTGGGGGTTTGTACCAGCTGCCCTTGCCTACTTCTCACCATCGCCAACGGGGAAGGCATGGGGAAAAGCAGTGTTTACTGAATTTGCTCCCAGGTTCACCGGCAATGAGCTAGCCGTTGCCTGCATGAACTTCAGTGAAGAAGACTCCGCCTGTGATATTGAAAACCCGATGAATGAGGGCAGGACGGTAAAGGTGAGGGCAGAGCTTAAGGGCGACGAGTGGGTGATAAACGGTAATAAGTTATGGGCATCCAATGCCGGCATTGCCGACCTCAACTGCGTTGTCTGCAATATGGACCCCAGTAAGGGAGCAGACGGCTTTGCCCTGGTCTATGTTCCTGAACCGTGGACAGGGGTTTCCCACGGTAAATTCGAGGTCAAGTGCGGGGCTAACGCCGACAGGAATACTCCCACCTACTTTGACAACGTCAGGGTGCCCAAGGAGTGGGGAATACAGGGGCCCGAGGCTTGGGCCATTTTCACCAATACCGTGTCTGCCCCCATGTCCCTTAATGCCGCCAACGCCATTGGTACTCTGCAGGGGGCCTTTGATATCCTGATTGATTATACAGAGAATAGGGTAGCTGGAGGTAAACCAATCAACCGGCACATGCATGCGGCGATGATACTGGGTGAGATGGCAGCGTTTATATCCGTGGGCAGAGCCGCCATTCTGGAGCTGGCTCACCAGTATGACCGTCAAGATATCTATGGTCCGTGGAACTCGGAAAGCATAATGGCTAAAGGGCATGCAGTGCACGCCTATATTACCCGCACCGTGCCCGACCTGGTATCAAGGGGCTTAGAGCTGATGGGTTCCTTTGGCCTTGTCCGGGAAAACGGTTACGAGAAGTATTACCGTGATGCCGTAGTGCTGAAAATAGTCCTGGGCGGCTCACACCTTGGTTACTTCGAAGCCTGCAAGCAGTTCTATGACCTGGACTATTCTGCATTCGGTCCGGGAAAACTCAAGAAGCCGGCTTGAGATATAATAAACAGGACATCTCAAAATTTTTTGATAGGAGATGAAGCTATGAACCTGAAAGGAAAGGTTGCCCTTGTTACCGGAGGAGGCAGCGGTATAGGCACTGCCATAGCTGAGCGATTTGTTGCCGATGGAGCCAAAGTCTGTATCACCGGCCGCCGTAAAGAAATGCTGGAAAAGGTGTCTAAATCGCTCCCATCGGGCTCGGTGGTGATATGCCAGGGAGACGTATCGAAGGAGGAGGATGTAAAGCGCATGGTGGAGACGACGATGAAGTTTGGCGGCAAAATTGATGTGCTGGTGAATAACGCCGGCATAAACCACCCGGCACCTATTGCCGAGCTCGACCTCAAGCTTTGGGAGCATGTTATTGCGATCAACCTGACCGGCCCCTTCCTGCTCACGAAGGCGGTCATACCGCATATGCTGAAGGAGGGTGGGGGGTCTATCATCAACATTGCCTCGCTGGGCGGTCTACGCTGCCTGCCCGGTATGCCCGCCTACTGCAGCTCAAAAGCAGGACTGATTATGCTCACCCAGCAGGCGGCGCTGGAGTACGGGAGCAAGAACATTCGCTCTAACGTGGTTTGTCCGGGCGGCGTCAAAACGGAAATGACCAGGAAGGATTTCGGTCAGTTCGGGGAAATGCTCGGCATAGACCCCGATACCTTCATCAACCAGATAGCACTGGAGATACCCATGCGCCGCTTCGCCGCTTCACCCGAAATCGGCGGCCTTTGCAGTTACCTGGCCAGCGATGATTCATCATTTATGACCGGGGCTGTCATCACCCTTGACGGCGGAACTGCTGTTGTCGATGTTGTAGGAGCAGCCATAACAGCATCGCTCAGGAGGGGGGGTATCGTCGCTTAAGAATATGAATCTGAAATCTATTCGGGTGACCAAAGAGTAAAAATTATTAGAAAGGAGGAATTAGGAAAGTGACTGATTATTACAAGAACCTGGTGCAGAAACCAAAGTATGAGGTGGGTACGGTATATGGTGAAATCAAAGGTCGGCAGTATCCCACCATGACCTTTATGAGCAATGAGCTTGTGCCCGGAAGCAACGTGTACATCGAAATGGGCTGGGTATATGCTATGCCTGACCCCAACCCTCATATACCCGAACATTCTCACGCCGACTCTGATGAATTCGTCCTGCATATTGGTTCCGACCCTAAAAATCCCGAAGACCTCGGTGGGGAGATAGAGTTCGTGGTGGGGGGCCAACCGCTTAAAATCAACAAGACCTCAGCCCTCTACGTACCAGCGGGAGTAGTACACGGTCCCCTGACCTGGAAGAGCGTTACCCGGCCGCACCTGCAGATGACAATAATAATGGGGGCGGGCACTCTTGCTGAAGCAGCACCAGCCGGATATGGTGGGCAATAAAATAATAGTGCTAAATCACCCTTGACCGGCGGGTGTGGTGATGCCAATTCGGGTGGTTACTTTGCAGAATTCCAGGGATACCATACCAATTAGGCCTACTACAAATTAGGTGCCATGTCCGCAGAATACCATCGAAACGAGATTGCACACTTGTGACTAATGTGCAATCTCGTTACATCCAACAAAAGGGTAGACGGGTGACTGGGCATAATCTTGCTAGACTTCTGCTTTCGTGGAGATGTGGGGCTGGGGACATCTATGATGAGCTCTACCGCTAATTGTGCACTTCTACTACTGAAGGGGGACACTTGCCTTGACAGGTGGGTGGAGAGTCGATATAATGACGATTGAGAACAGAAGACCAAGCTCTTACAAAATAGTCAATAATACCGGAAATTGAACGGGAAAAATTAGAATTGGCTAGCTCAGTTTACTCGGCGGAGCCCGATAGATCGGGCAATTACAGAACTGTACAGGCGAAGGGCTTCCAAAACGCCCCAAAATCCAACGGAAAACCAGAAAATCGTAATACATATTTTCTTAACAGGATTTTAACATAAGTGGCATATTATAAAGACAAAACAAAGATAATGAAAGGAGGTGAGGGCGCGCAATTCTACGAGGAAAGGCTTATTTAAGGTAGTAGAACCGAATCATAGATCAAAGGAGGGATGTGTATGATTTGATGACAGAAAGATGTGATGTAGTTTTGAAAACTTTTAGAAAGGAGGAGAAACAGTGAAAAAAGTACTTTTTATCACATTAGCAGCGATCCTGGCTCTGAGCGTGGGCCTCATCGGCTGTGGGGGCGAGGATCTGCCGCCGGAGGCGCCAGACAGCATCATTTGTGGTTCCGTCAGGGACTTAGACGAAGATCAGTTTATTTTTGATTGTTACCATGGCGGACCAGCTATGCGGTGGTTCGTTAATAAAGTCAATGACGAGGAAGGTGGGATCTATCTGAGCGAATATGCCGAAACTGTGCCCCTGGAACTCGTGGTAAGAGACTTCAGCCTTGCGGCATGGGACATGGGAACCGTAGCACAGGGATTGATAGATGATGGGGCTAACGTTATCTTTGGCGGCCCGAGTACCGATAGTATCTACACGCTGGCCCCTGTATGCAACAAAAATAGTATTATCCTCTTGACCCTCGAGGGCGGTGCTGCCAAGATGGTTTGGGAGCACCAAAACTATATCGATAACTGGCCCTATGTGTGGATTAACCTGAGCTTTGCCAACTGGTATGAGATACCAGTCCTGAAAGGCATGATGGACGAAGTGGTAACCGGACGTGACCCGATTGCATACGTAACCTACATTGGAGGGCTAGGGGCCGAGCACGGCCTGGAATATAAACAGACAACCGAGGATGAATTTGGTGCAGCGAATGTCCTTCCTGCGGGTGGGATTCAACACTCGTTTATGATGGAGCAGGGAGAAGCAGACACGATAATCCAGAACGCTATAGTTGCTCTGGGAGACCCGGCGCAGCCGAATTATGACATCTTCTGCGCTTATACCTATCCCTGGAATGTGGCGTCCCTTTTCATAGCAGCCCAAACCTTCGGCTTCAACCCGCCGGCTATGATATTCGGACCGGGCTCCAGCCAAGGGTACTTCCCAGTACAATGGGGCAGTGCTGCAATAGAGGGAATACTGTCCTTCGGGACTTCCAATGCGAAGACAACAGTCAAGGTCGGGACGCCGACGATATCGATGGCTGACCTGTATGATGAAATAGGAGCTCAGATCGAGGACGACTGGGTAAATTACACTTCGGTATGTCCGAACATATTTGGGGCGGCCCATGGGACTGAGGTGCTTGACTTCTGGGGCCAACCCATCTTCGAGGCAGGACTTTCGATGTGGAAGGAAGCCGTAGAGGAAGTCGGGGACCTCGACAACACGGCTATAAGAGATGTCATGGCCTCATTTAGCGCCTCAAATCCGGCTTCAACCTGCTTCGGCGATACCTGGTACAGAGTATTCGGTGAGGATCCAATAACCCACCAGCCCAATAAGGCCGGTGGTGGAATCGTCGATTACCTGTGCCAAACGGGTCAGATTGGCCAGTGGCAATCCGGAATTTTCGAAATCACCGGCTATGACGGGATCAATGCGGAGCTTCCGAACTACGACGCTACGGCAGACTTCATGTACCCCATGACTGACCTGTGGGCGTGGCTCGCGGCCTAAGACTCTATTAGACAGAGAGTAGACAGAAATCAGAAGGAGTCTAGAATAGAAGACAGGCTGTCTAGAAAGATATGGGGAGTTTTCCCGGGGTGTCTTTCCAGGCAGCCTGCCCTTGCGTGCGTGTGATAACCAATAGAGAATAAGTATAAGAAGCCGGCGTTATGGCTGAGAGAATTCTACCGCTAATCATAGTTGGGATATTTCAAGGCGGCGTATATGGCTTGCTAGCCATGGGGTTAAGTCTACAGTATGGCGTTTGCCGGGTGCTAAACATTACTCATGGCGAATTCGTTATGCTGGGGGCCGTGCTCACCTTTACCCTCAGCGGGTTAGGGATTAATCCCCTGTTGGCACCGGTTATTATCGGTCCTGTTTTGTTTGGCCTCGGCTTTTTGCTTCAAGCAACTCTGTTCAGAGGTCTTAAAGCCCGGGCACCCTCACCGGCTGCCTTCGAGGGCAACGCTTTGCTAGCCGCCTTCGGTGTCATGTACATCATCCAGTACATAGCCCGAATAAGATGGGGTGGCAGGTTAATGCCATCTTATTATCTAGCCGATATAGTGTCGTTTCTGGGGATGGACTTCATCCTCAATCAAGTCGCAACCTTTGCAATCGCTCTAGCCCTGGGCGTCGCTGTTTATCTTTTCTTGAGCCGTTCCCGCATGGGAAGAGCGATCAGGGCCACGGCGGAAGATCCGGGGACGGCGGGACTGATGGGAGTAAATACGAATATGATTCTGGCTTTCTCTTTCGGGTTGGGTGCATTGCTAGCGGGCATTGCTGGCACACTGGTAAGCGTGAAGACCGCAGTTAGCACAAGCATGGGCTTTTCAAGTACGGTAATCGCCCTCATTGTGGTCGTCCTGGGAGGACTGGGCAGTGTCCCGGGCAGTTTTGTTGCCGGAATCCTAATTGGTATCGTGTCCATGCTGGTTGCTGGCTTATGGGAGCCGATTCTTACCGTGCCTGTTTATTACGCAATGCTCATGGTCCTGTTGCTGGTCAGACCAACGGGTATTTTAGGGAAGAAATAAAGCAAAAATGGATATAACCCGATTTATATCAACACACAGAAAGTTACTCTTGGTGGGATTCCTCGTTCTAATCTTGATCTTCATAATTACCCTTCCTATATATGCTCAGGCATCTGATGTCCGCGTGCTGACCACCGTACTCATGTATGTCGTGCTGGCGGTGAGCTGGGCTATGTTTTCCGGCACTACCGGTTACATGTCATTAGCACCGGCGGCATTCTTTGGTCTTGGCATATATACTATGGCCCTGCTGCAGAAAGAATTGCCTTTCTTCCTCATTATACCTATCGGAGGTCTCGTAGCCTTTGCATTTGCCCTTCTGGTCGGCCTGATGACCCTGAGGCTGCGGGGCATGTACTTTGCTATCTTCACCTTTGGACTCGTTGTATTCATGACCGAAATTATCCAATATCTGGAGACTAGACTATACAATAGGCATGGTTGGGATATCACTCCGATAGATAACGAGATTCTCCTTTACACGATATTCGGCCTGGTAGTGGTGACGGTGCTCGCTGCCTATTTTATCAGGCGTTCCAGATACGGCCTGGCCCTGCTGAGCATCGGCGGAAACGAGGAAGCGGCGGAACACATGGGCATCAATACTACTAGGACGAAGGTTCTCATCTTTGCCATCAGCTCTGCTTTCATGGGGGCGGCCGGGGTAATCACAGCGCCTAGCCTTATATATATTAACGCCAATATTGCCTTCAGTCTATTCTATTCTTTCATGCCAATCTTGATGGCTGTCTTTGGCGGCATGGGGCAGCTTTCTGGTCAGATAGTAGGTGCCGTTATTTTCGGCTACTTGGAGAAAACGCTAAGAGCTCAACTGTATAGCTATTTTATGCTCGGTTTTGGTATTATATTGGTAGCGGTTATCCTGTTCCTGCCCAATGGAATAGCAGGGCTGGTACCGATGTTGCAGGATAAGCTAGGGGGAGTGATACGGAGGTTGCGGAAAGGAGGCCAGGGAGAGCAACATGCCGATACTTGAAGGCCAGGGCGTAAATAAGTATTTTGGGGGGTTGGCGGCGGTATCCCATGTCGACTTTCATGTTGACCAGGGCGAAATCTTAGGGCTGATTGGTCCCAACGGGGCTGGCAAGACAACGCTGTTTAATTTAATATCGGCGGCTCTGCCTATTAGCTCAGGGGAAATAAGATTTAAAGGCCAGAAACTCAACGGCTTAAAGCCCCATCAAATCTGCCAGATGGGGGTGTCCAGGACATTTCAAGAGACCAAAGTTTTCGCCAATATGCCGGTTTTTCAGAATGTATTGGTGGGGGCGTTTTTCGGGAGCCCGAACCATGTATCAGGGGCAGATGCTGCCAGAGAAGCCAGCCAGGCATTGGAATTTGTGGGGCTGTCGGCAATGAGCGCGACTCCGATTAAAGACTTAACCCTGGCCAACCAGAAGCGTGTTGAAGTAGCCAGGGCGCTAGCCACCAAGCCCGAGCTGTTGTTGCTTGATGAGTTGATGGCCGGTCTAAACCCTGCCGAGGTAAGCGAGGCTATGGAGCTGGTAACCAAGATTCGAGATACAGGGATTACCATTTTTATGGTTGAGCATGTCATGAAAGCGATCATGGGCATATGTGAGCGGATTATGGTGCTCCATCATGGTGAGAAGATTGCTGAAGGGACACCACACGAGGTTGTCGCCAATGAGACAGTCATCGAGATATACCTTGGAGAGGAGGCCCATGCTGGAAGTTAGCAACCTGGACGTTTTTTATGGCAAGTCTCAAGCCTTACGGGGCGTTTCTTTAAGAGTGGATGAGGGAGAGATAGTGGCTCTGGTGGGTGCTAATGGCGCCGGTAAAACGACGCTGCTTAATACTATATCCGGTCTACTACGTCCAGCTTCAGGTAGTGTGGAGTTTCTCGGTAAGAGAATAGACAGGCTAGCACCTCATAAAATTATGAAACTGGGTATTTGCCAGATCCCCGAGGGCAGAAAACTTTTTACCGACATGACAGTAGGGGAAAACCTGGAGATGGGTGCGTATTCCTCTGAAGCCTGGAAGCGGAGGAAAGAAACGCTGGAGCAGGTCTATAAAATTTTCCCGGTGTTAGAAGAAAGGAGAAGGCAATCAGCTAAGAAGTTAAGCGGCGGTGAAGGGCAAATGGTAGCCATAGGGCGGGGCTTAATGTCCACTCCCAGACTGTGCATGTTTGATGAGCCCTCGTATGGTCTGGCACCGAAACTATTCCTAGAAGTTCTGGAGGTTGTAAAGCGGTTGCGTGAGCAGGGAATCACTATCTTGCTGGTTGAGCAAAATGTCCGGAATACTCTTGAAGTAGCTGACCGGGCATACGTGATAGAAAATGGGCAGATTGTCTTGGAAGGAAAAGGTAAAGACCTTCTACAAAATGAACAGGTGAAGACAGCCTATCTAGGGATATAGCTTAACTGGTGTGAGGCGCCGCTAAAGGCAGTGGCGAGGCAGTAAGATTTTCCCGTATAGAAATTCAAAAATCAAAGGCCAAAAACCAAAATGACAACTCAAAACTCAAAACTCTTGGAAAGAGGCAGCTGTATTGTTCACCATTTCAATCGTGAAGGAAGGGATTCCTTCACGCCTCGACATTGGGCGGCTTCCTTTGTCATTGCGGGGCTGACGAAGTCAGCCGAAGCAATCTCGGTGGGGTTGTTGAGTATGCAGATTGCCACGCTCCGCTCGCAATGACAAAAAGCGTTGGGCCTGATAAATCAGGCAACTACAAAATGACCGAATTTGAACGAAAATCAGAATTAAGCAGTTTATAGCAAAGAAAGGAGGAAAAGTATGGCACGAGGTTATATGGGAAGGGTTCTGTTCGCGGACCTTTCCAAAAATGAGCTAAAGGACGAGGCGCTCGACGAAAAGCTTTGCCGCCAGTTCATTGGCGGCTATGGAATCGGCGCCAGAATCCTCTTCAGCCGACAAAAGGCTGGTGTTGACCCACTGGGACCGGATAATACACTGGGCTTCCTTACCGGCCCATTTACCGGCACCCCGGCACTTTCGGGTACAAAGCACACTATAGTAGGAAAATCACCGTTGACCGGGGGCTGGGGTGATGCCAATTCCGGTGGTTACTTCGGTGCCTTCCTGAAGTTCGCCGGCTACGATGCCCTGTTCTTTACCGGCATATCGGCAAAGCCGGTCTACCTCTTTATCAATAATGGTAAAGCCGAGCTGAGGGATGCTGCCCATATATGGGGGAAGGATACTCGCCAGACCGAAGAGATACTCAAATCCGAACTGGGCAAGGATGTGGAGGTAGCTTGCATTGGACCATCAGGTGAGAAACTCTCTCACATCGCGGCAGTGCTGAGCAAAAACAGAACTGCGGCCCGTTCCGGTCTGGGTGCCGTGATGGGCTCAAAGAAGCTTAAGGCGGTGGCGGTGAAGGGCAAAATGAAGGTCCCTCTAGCCAATGAAGAAAAGACTAAGGAACTGAGAAAGAAATACACGGCTGAACTGGGTGGGCATATTGTCTGGTTGAAGCCGTTTGGCACGCCCTTCCTGGTTGATATCGGCGTTCAAAGTGGTGATTCGCCGGTCAAAAACTGGGCAGGAGTAGGGACTACTGACTTTCCAGATTTTCAACCTTTAGCCAAAGAGGCTGTGATTGAGCGTACGATGAAGAAATTCGCCTGTTACATGTGCCCCATCGGATGTGGAGGGGTCATGAAGGCAGGAACAGGAGAGTATAAATATGCCGCTGGTGCCCGTAGACCCGAATATGAGACGACTGCCATGTTTGGCACCAACTGTCTCAATAACAACCTGGAATCGATAATCAAGGCAGGCGATATTTGCGATCGCTACGGGATTGACACAATCTCGGCCGGGGCTGCTATCGCCCTGGCTATTGAATGCTTCGAGAAGGGACTTATTACCAAGGCCGACACCAATGGTATCGAAATGACCTGGGGCAACCATAAATCTATCGTTGCCATGACCGAAAAATTGGCTAAGAGAGAAGGTTTCGGTGCCGTGTTAGCCGATGGAGTAAAGGTGGCAGCGGAGAAGATTGGCAGGGGCGCCGACAAATACGCCATACATGTTGGGGGGCAGGAGCTTCCGGCACATGACCCGAAGCATGCGTTTTACTTTGCCACCAGCTATCGGTTGGACCCAACTCCGGGTCGTCATTTTGTGGGCTCAGAGTTGTCGGATGCACCCGCATATCCTTCAGGACTGCTGCCTAAATTCGACTTAAAGTCCTTTTCTGGCAGGGGAGAAGCGCGCAAGAGAGGCAGCAATTTCCACCAGGCCGTGGTTTGTACCGGGACGTGCCTGTTCGTGTTCTGGGCTTTTCCCAATGTTGACCCTATCGCTGATTTTATGAGAGCGGTTACTGGCTGGGAAATAACCGATGACGAATTGCTTAAGACGGGGGAGAGAATCTCTAATCTTAGGCAAGCCTTCAATATTCGAGAGGGGTTGAACCCGCTGGAGTTCAAAGTCCCCGACAGGGTTCTGGGCAGGCCACCGCTAAAGGAAGGTCCCGTGGCTGGAGTAACCGTTGATGAGGACACCATGATAAGAGAGTACCTTACTGCCATGGATTGGGACCTCAAGACAGCCAAGCCCAGTAAAAAGAAACTACTGGAACTGGGGCTGACAGACGTGGCTCAGGAACTCTGGCCTTAGCAGGGGCAATTCGCGGCGGCAATATTGGCCACTTAAATTAGAGCAGACCCCAGGCTCCTATTGCCTATAGCATCACGTGTCCACCATCTACCATGATAGCCTGACCAGTGATTAAATCCGAGTCTGCTGAGGCTAGAAATACCACAGCCCCCGCCACGTCTTCAGGCTCTTCACGCCTTTTTATCATTTGGGCGGCGACAACACTTTCGAATGTTTTTGCACTGCCTTCTTGGCCTAAACTGGCTTCGGTGGCCGTATATCCCGGAGCAACAGCATTGACATTAATACCGGATGGACCTAAAGCAGCAGCCAAAGCTTGAGTCATTGTATAAATCGCTGATTTGGTTAAAGCATAAGGCAAAAACCACTGAGAGTCCGGAACCTTAAAGACATCAGAGGCAATATTGATAATCTTGCCCTTTTTTTGCTTTATCATAAGGGGGGCTATCGCCTTACAGACCAGCCAATTTCCCCGGACATTAACCGTAAACATCTGGTCCCATTCCTTCACCGTCCAGACATCCCATGGCTTGGTATTGAGTCCATACCATATAGCAGCATTATTGACGAGGATATCGACCCTGCCATACTGCTGCATAACCTTTTCGGCTATCTTCTCACCAGCATCTTCGTGCGAGATATCAGCCTCCATGATTGCTACTTCCCCGCCTTTGGCTTTTACCTCATTAACCGTGCCCTGAGCCCTTTCCAGACTGGTAGTAGTTAATAGTAGCTTGGCTCCTTCCTCGGCAAACCTCAAGGCGAAGACCTTCCCGAAACCACGGCTAGATCCGGTTATAATGGCTACTTTGTCCTTTAATATTCCTGACATATCTCCCTCCTTTTAATTTGTCAGTCTGTTTGATTTCGATTTCGCATTCACTTTCGGACTTCTGGGACCCCGGCTGAAGGATTCAAGCTTTGCCTTCAGGGCTGCCGACATACCCTTTCACATTCCCTTTTTCAAATTCATCCAGGATAATTTCCGTGGTCCACATAGCTGTCTGCATAATAGTACAGCCGCGTGATATCCCCAAGAATTCTACGCTCATGTCATCGCGCGCCAAGTCCCACGCTTTTCCAAAAAACTTCCTCTGGACATCCTTGCACAGTATGGAATTATATTCTTGGTAATACCTATTCAGAAGAGCATTCCGAACGGTAGCGCAATTCTCACGGAAACAGGCCTCATTGAAGGTCTCCCGTTGAATTCCCAAAGCCAAGCCAACCGCCAAAGCACCGCTCGCTACGGCGGCACAGGTACCATCTCCGCTCAAGCCAACACCCCCGGTCAGAACACATACCCCGGAAAAAAGCCTATCTTCCATATCCTTGGGAATAATCTCCAGGCCACCCCACCTCAGGGCATCAATTATTGCCAAAAATGTACACTGGCCGCAGCCCTTGTATTTTGCTTCATACTCTATAGCCAGTTCATTGGATTTCTGGATAATCTCGCCCTTAGTCTTTGTGAGCTTGACCATAATTATCCTGCCTCCTTTTCTGCTCTAAGTTGCCTGCATTGTATCACAAATAAACGGCTTCCTGTCAATGTGTTGACTTGTTGACGGATAGGTAGAAAAATTTCTATGTCCTTGTTATAATGCACTTTCAAATAGCATTAACGCCAGCGGACTATAAAGTCCAATACAGGTATAGGAGGGTAACAAAGATGGCTAAAGACCTGGTTAACACGTTAGCTGATTTGAAGGAACAAGAGGCTATTAAGATTGTAAAAGATAGGCTGAGCGCCGGTGAAGACCCACTCAGGATCCTAGGAGATGCCAGACAGGGCATGCAAATCGTGGGCCAGCGGTTTGCCAGCAGCGAGTACTTCATACCTGACCTCGTGTACTCCGGCGAGATACTGAAAGCAGTGACCGAACTGGTCAAGCCCAAGCTAACCAAGACGGCTGAGAGCAAGAAGCTGGGCAAGATTGTTTTCGGCACTGTTGCCGGGGATATACATGACATCGGCAAGGACATCGTCGTCTTTATGCTCGATGTCAATGGCTTCGAAGTCCATGACCTCGGCGTTGACGTGCCGGCGCAAAAGTTTGTGGAGAAGATAAAGGAGACTGGTGCCCCCATTGTTGGCTTAAGTGGATTCTTAACGCTGGCTTTTGATTCCATGAAACAAACCGTGGAAACCATGAAAGCCGCTGGCTTACGAGACAAGGTAAAAGTCATGATTGGCGGCGGCCAGATTACTGAAGAGGTAAGAAAGTATACCGGCGCTGATGCCTATGGCAAGGATGCTATGACGGGCGTGTCCCTGGCTAAGAAATGGGTCGGCGCCAAGTAATAATCGTCAAATAATGCGGAGGTAATAAAATGGAAAAGAAATGGGAAGAGATGACATCGGACGAAAGGCAGGAGGCACGGTTTCAAAAATGGCTTTCGCCGGAGGGCGTCAAGTTTGCCAGCCCCGAAGCTGAGAAGCTGTACAAGGAAAGGGCCACCAGGATAAAAGATGCCATCCAGATGAAGAAAAGGCCAGACAGGGTGCCGGTGTTGCTGATACCCAGCTTTTTCCCTGCTTTTTATTCCGGGCTGACCCCTCGCGATGTCATGTATGACTATGAAAAAGCCAATAATGCCTGGAAAAAATTCTATGTTGACTTTCAACCGGACGCGCACTTCGGCTGCGTGGCGCCCGGGCCGGGGAGATTCTTTGACATCCTGGACTACAAGCTATACAAGTGGCCGGGCCACGGAACGGCCCCCGAGCACACCTACCAGTGCAACGAAGGCGAATATATGAAGGCAGATGAATATGCTGCCTTTTTACAGGACCCGACGCATTTCTTCAACACCACCATTCTGCCGCGCATATTCGGAGCCCTGGAACCCTTCAAGCAGCTCCCTAACGTCACTACTATAAATGAAATGTATGGAACTGGCATTATTTTTTTCCCCTATGGTCTGCCCGATGTTCAGGCTGCCTTCAAGAAGCTTCTGGAAGCCGGGAGTGAAGCCGCGAAATGGTTGGGATTCTTCATGGCCTTCGAGAAGGAGATGCCGGCGTTAGGATTTCCCTCAGGTCAAGCCGGCTATACCAAAGCGCCTTATGACATACTCGGTGACACCCTCAGGGGCACCCGGGGGATAATGTCGGATATGTACCGCCAACCAGAAAAGCTCATCGAAGCCATGGATAAAATGACGCCATTTTGGATTCAGAAAGGCATAATCGAGTCAAACATGAACTCGAATCCTTTGATATTCTTACCTTTGCATAAAGGTGCCGATGGCTTTATGTCTGACGAGCAGTACAAGAAATTCTACTGGCCCTATCTAAAAAAGATACTCCTCGGCTTGATTGATGATGGCGTGGTGCCGTTTCTCTGGGCTGAAGGGGGCTCTAATTCGAGGCTGGAAGTTATCCAGGACTTGCCTAAGGGTAAGACAGTCTGGTTGTTCGACACAGTAGATATGATTAAAGCCAAAGAAATACTGGGTGACGTTGCCTGCATAGCCGGCAACATGCCTATGGATCTGTTGACCATTGGTACGACCCAGCAGGTGAAAGACTACGCCAAGAAACTTATTGATAATTGTGGCAAAGGCGGCGGCTATATGATGGCTAACTGTGCGTTCTTCGATGATGTAAAGCCAGAGAACGTCAGGACTATGGTAGAGTTTACCAAGGAATACGGCGTATATAAATAGCTACCTAACGGGCTGGGGTGGTAACATAAGAGCAGAGGAAAGGTTGAGCTATGCCCGTGATCCGTGATATTCCCCTGAGCCTGAAGACCAGGGATGTGCTACGGCGGCAGGGACTGGGGGGAGGAGCTAAAGTCAGGCCTGAGATAAAAATTTTAATTCGGGAATTACTCGCCAGTGTCAAGAAGGCTCGCCTGCTGGAGCCAGCAGTGGCTTATGAATACTATATGGTAAGCAGCATGAACAGCAGCCAGATATCACTGGAGGGTGATAAAGCGATACACGGCCCATTAATACCAGCAATCTTCCCCGAGGCGAAGGAGCTTGCCGTTCTCCTCTGCACCATCGGCCCCAGGCTGGAAAAACAGGTAACAGACTACAGTAAAAGCGGCGAGGCTATGCGGGGGATGATTCTGGACGGTATTGGCAGCACCGCCGTGGACATGACGGCTCTGGAAGTCCTCAGGCGTCTCGCCAGTGAGGTCTCGTCTCGGGGTTATGAGATAAGCAGCCCGGTTAACCCCGGTATGCCCGGTTTTCCCTTGACCGAGCAGTGGAACCTGCTGGGACTGGCCAACGCAGATAAAATCGGCGTGAGGCTGACTTCCTCAGGAGTATTGGTCCCCCGCAAATCGACTTCCATGGTCATGGGCATAGGACCACAAATGACAAGATGGACACAGGCTGAAGTCTGTGCCCGCTGCAGCCTCAGGGAAACCTGTCACTATAAAGTAACAGAATAGGAAGAAAATGGCTGATTTCACCATTGATTTTGAGCCGGTAGGTCGAAGAGGGGAGTGTCAAAAGAATGATTCTCTTCTAGGTTGTGCTCGCCAGCTCGGCGTGGGTATCAACAGCATGTGTGGGGGCGAGGGAATATGCCACTCATGCAAGGTGCAAGTTCTAAGCGGCACTGTCTCCAAACCAACGACCAACGAACATGAAGCATTTACCTCACAAGAACTGAAGGAGGGGTGGCGTCTTGCCTGTCAGACTTATCCCGCCAGCGACTGCAAAATAGCTGTGCCCGCCGAGTCCATGACCACCCCACAGCGAGTCCAGGTGGAGGGGCTGGAGATAACAGTCCCCCCCGAGCCATCGGTTCAAGCCTACCGCCTGCAACTAGTAGCCCCGTCCCTGTTAGCCCCCCAGGCTGATGCCGACCGCCTGCTAAAGGCACTAAACCAGCAGCACAAGCTGCGATGCACCAAGGTTAATATTGGTGCCCTGCGCACCATCTCTGACCAACTACGGTCCTGGAAGTGGAAAAGCCAGGCTGTAGTCCATAACGGCGAGGTGATAGCCATTCTCTCCCCAAAAAGCCGCCAGCTGGGGTTAGCCATAGACCTGGGCACCACCAAGGTTGCCGGCTATCTGGTTGACCTGGGCAACGGCCGGACTTTAGCCGCCAAAGGGGTGATGAACCCCCAGATAAGCTATGGAGAGGACATCATCAGCCGCATGACTGCCGTTGTTCACTCGCCAGATAACGCAGCGGCGGTACAGAAGCTGGCGGTTGACGCCATCAACGAGCTGAGCATTGACCTCTGTGCTGAGGCTGGTGCCAAACCTGAAGAAATTGTGGAGGCAGTAGTCGTGGGCAATACCGCTATGCACCACCTGTTCCTCCACCTGCCTGTAAAACAGCTTGCTCTCTCCCCCTTCGTGCCTGCCGTCAGCCAGGCATTGGAAGTCAGGGCTGGGGAGCTGGGGTTAAATATTGCCCCCGGGGCATACGTACACCTGCTGCCCAACATCGCCGGCTTCGTTGGCGCCGACCATGTCTCCATGTTGCTGGCAACAGATGCCTGGCAGGCAAAAGAAACAACGGTGGCTCTGGACATCGGGACTAATACCGAGGTCTCTTTAATCTGCAAGGGGAAGATAACCGCCACCTCCTGTGCCTCCGGACCTGCCTTTGAAGGCGGTCATATCAAGTACGGCATGCGGGCAGCCACAGGAGCTATTGAACGCCTGCGCATAGATGGCGATAAAATCCAGTACCAGACCATCGACGGGGCGTCGCCGGTCGGCATTTGCGGGTCGGGCATACTTGATGCATTAGCCCAGCTTTATCTGGCTAAGATTATTAATGAGGGTGGCAGGATAACAGACAATCGACCTCGCGTTCGCGCCTACAAGGGACAGCACGAGTTTATATTGGTCAGTAAGGAGGAGCGGAAAGGAAAGCCAGCCATCACCATCACCCAGACTGACATACGAGAACTGCAGCTGGCTAAAGCCGCCATTCGTACCGGTATTCAGGTGCTTCTGGAAACGAGCGGCTGCTCTGAAGCTGAGATTAAGCAGGTGATAATTGCCGGAGCTTTTGGCACCTACATCGATGTAGCCAGTGCGGTGACAATTGGCATGTTGCCACCACTACCCCTAAACCGCTTCCGGCAGGTGGGCAACGCTGCCGGCATGGGAGCCAAGCTGGCTCTGATTTCCCTTAAATCTCGGGCTAAGGCACAGGCTGTCGCCTCCAGAGTTAGTTATATTGAATTAGGCAGCACCCCTAGCTTTCAGCCAACATTTATGCAGGCAACTTATCTGGGAAGATACCGGATTATAGACGGCAAGAGGGAGGGAATAGACTGATGGAAACAAAAGTATCAAGCCCAAGCAAGGAAGTAATCATTGGTGATAACCAGCCCACATTGCTTATCGGCGAGCGTATCAATCCCACGGGCAAGGAAAAGCTAACCGAGGCTCTCAAGGCCGGCGACCTGGAGATTGTGCGCAAAGAAGCACTGGCTCAAACTCAAGCCGGGGCAGACATTCTAGACGTCAACGTGGGAGCATTCGGTGTCGACGAGGTAAGCCTGCTGCCCAAGGCGGTGCAGGCAGTAATGGAAACCGTAGATACACCCCTATGCTTTGATAGTTCTAACCACGATGCCCTGGAAGCGGCACTCAAGGTCTACAAGGGTAAGCCGCTGGTTAATTCGGTTACCGGTGAAGACCACTCCCTGAAAAGGGTCCTGCCCCTGATCAAGAAATATGGAGCTGCCGTCATCGGTATGGTGCAGGACGATAATGGTATCCCCAAGGACGCCGACGGAAGGGTGCGGGTTGCCCATAAGATAGTGGAACGAGCCGAGGCGGCAGGTATTCCCCGTGAGGACTTAGTCATTGATTGCATGGCTTTCGCGGTAGGGGCTGAACCCGCCTCAGGAGCGGCAGTCATAGAAGCCATCCGGCGTATTAAGGCCGAACTGGGGGTGAACATGACAATGGGCGCCAGCAATATATCTTTTGGCTTGCCTGACCGCGGACTGATCAATAACGCCTTCGTGGTCATGGCTATTGCCGCCGGTGCCACATGCCTTATTGCGGATGCGGCTAAGGTGCGCCCAATTATTCTAGCTGCCGAGCTTGTGCTCGGCCGTGACCAGCGCGCCCGACGCTATATTGCAGCGTATCGGCAGCGTCCGAAGCAAGAGAAATAGTAAGAAGTAAATAACAGTGAGGAAAGAATGCCAACAAGGAATATATTAAGCGAGCTAAGTCGATACAAAATAGGCACCTTCGCGAAAAATAAGAAGATGCTCCTGCCAGCCCTACTCGCTATCTTCCTGGTCTTCAGCTTGCTTCTTCCTGCTTCGGTAGCGGGAGCTTCAGCAACTACGCATCTGCCAGATGACCGTTCTATTATTGCGGCAGTAGATAGCTCCAGCCCTGCTTCCGCAATGGCGCTGAATACGCTTCAAGGGCAAGCGACACCCATGGTCGCCGCAGGCTTCTATCACACGGTGGGGCTTAAAGCCGACGGCACCGTGGTCGCCATGGGAGGCAACACCTCCGGGCAGTGCAATGTCGGCAGCTGGATGGACATCATCCGGGTCGCCGCCGGCGTGGCTCACACGGTGGGGCTTAAAGCCGACGGCACCGTGGTCGCCGCGGGATACAACGCCTACGGGCAGTGTAATGTCGGCAACTGGACGGACATAATTCAAGTCGCCGCTGGCATCTATTACACGGTGGGGGTTAAGGCCGACGGCACCGTGATCGCCGTAGGAGACAACATCGGCGGGCAGTGTGATGTTGGCGACTGGACGAACATAATACAGGTCGCTGGAGGTTATGCTCACACAGTGGGGCTTAAAACCGACGGCACTGTGGTCGCCGTGGGATACAAAGGCCTCGGGCAGAGTGATGTCGGCGACTGGAGGGACATCGTCGAGGTCACTGCCGGCAGCTATCACACAATAGGGCTTAAAGCCGATGGCACCGTGGTCGCCACGGGAGACAACGCCTCCGGGCAGTGTGATGTCGGGGGCTGGACGGACATCATCCAGGTCGCCGCCAGATGGGAGCACACGGTGGGGCTTAAGTCCGATGGCACCGTGGTCGCCGTGGGAAAGAACGATAACGGGCAGTGCGATATCGGGGGCTGGACGAACATCATCCAAGTCGCCGCTGGCCTGGCTCACACGGTGGGACTTAGGGCCGACGGCACTGTGGTTGCCATGGGAAAGAGCCACTATGGGCAGTGCGATGTCAGCGGCTGGACGGATATCAGCCGACTTGCCGCAAGCAATTATAACACGGTGGGCCTTAGGAACGACGGCACCGTGGTCGCCGTGGGAAAGAACGATAACGGGCAGTGCGATGTCGGGGGCTGGACGGACATCATCCAGGTCACCGCAGGTTACGGTCACACAGTGGGGCTTAAGGCCGACGGCACCGTGGTCGCCGTGGGATGGAATGACTACGGGCAGTGTAATGTCAACAACTGGACAGACATAATACAGGTCGCCGCGGGCTCCCGGCACACTGTTGGGCTTAAGAACGACGGCACCGTGGTCGCCGTGGGAGATAACCAGTTCGAGCAATGTGATGTGGGGAACTGGACGGACATCATCCAGGTCGCCGCAGGCAATAGTCATACGGTGGGGCTCAAGGCCAACGGCACCGTGGTCGCCGTGGGAACCAGCGAGGACGGGCAGCTTGCTGTCAGTAGCTGGACAGGCATCACCCAGATCGCCGCAGGTGTTAGTCACACGGTGGGGCTTAAGAACGACGGCACGGTGGTCGCTGTGGGAAACAACTACTACGGTCAGTGCAATATCAGAGACTGGACGGATATCATCCAGGTCGCCGCAGGCGGCTATCAAACAGTAGGGCTTAAGGCCGACGGCACCGTAATCGCCGTGGGAAGCGACGCCGGTGGGCAATATGTCATCAATAGCTGGACCGATATCACCCAGGTCGCCGCAGGCGAGTTTCATACGGTGGGGCGTAAGGCCGACGGCACCGTGGTCGGTGCAGGTCCTGATATCGAACTCGCCAAGTGGAATCTGGGGGTTGTCGAGCATAACCTTACCATCTCCAGCACTCCTGGCGGTTCTGTAGCCACACCTGGTGAAGGCGTGTTCACCTATAATGCCGGGATGTTTGTGCGCCTCGTTGCCGAGCCCGAGAAAGGCTACCGCCTTGTCAATTGGACCGGTGATGTGGGCACCATCGCCAATGTTAACGCCGCCACAACCATCATCACCATGGACGGCAACTACGCTGTAACAGCCAACTTTGCACTCAACTGGCCACTAATTGGCGGGATTATAGCGGCAGCAGTGGTGGTGGTGGGGCTAGTGATTTTCTTCGTGCATAGAAGGAGAGCTGCCCGGACAGAAAGGCAAGGCCGAAGAAGAGCTGCCCGGAAAAAACACTGAATTGAACTTTCAGCCCTTACCTCCACCACTACGCTTCATCAGACTCGCCATGACTTTCGTGACACGATTTCTACAAAATGTCAGAACCCGACAGATATGCGACTAGCCAGCCTTTGGGATGTGGAAATTAATTGCTGAGCCGCTCCCTTGAAGCAGCATAACTATAATAAAAAGTACCCCTGGGGTGACTCGAACGCCCGACACGCGGTTTAGGAATTCGAAAGACAATGTGCTACAAAGTACCGCTGAAGCTGTCGGCGTCCTGTGCTCCCTCGTCCATCATATCTGTCGATACTACCCAGTGTCAACATGTGTTATCGAGTTGGTTTGCAAAATGTTTGCAGATTCAGTGACCAATTGGATTTATCTAGCTGCTCATTTTCCTTAGTGCTCTCCATGATGCTATCCCTCAGAAGCTGCAAATTCTCTCCGCAGGGGTATATAAGAGATTCAAATGGCAATCCAGCTTATACCCTTATCAATAAGTCATATTATGAAATGGAAAGGAACGAAGGTTGAAACTAAACCAAAGGCAAAGGCGGTCTCAACACCCTTGATTGAGATGGAGTTTTAGCATTTCTTAGGTTTGTGTGATGCATCGAATCACGATTGCACATTCCTGACGTTTGTGCAATTCGGCAAATTGCACAAAGACTCAGAAAGTTACGCAGCTTTGACCGACTTGTGTACGGTGATTGCTGTCGCCAAGGCGTGTTCAAAACAGCTGGCGTGGGCTGTTATGCTCTCAGCTTTTTCACAACCAGTGCAACATTCTTGCCGAAGGTTCAGGCAGTCCTCATCCCCTCTTCATCCTGGGATACCTCGCCCTTTTGCCTGCCGAATGCCATGTTCCAATAGGTCGAACCGGGCACCACCATATCGAGTATCTGAAACCAAAAAGCAAGTTGTGCCGCAGTGAAGTTCTGTCCCGTGCGGCGAGCAACCACCAAAGGACCCCCCACCTTACCCTTGAAAGCCTGCCTACCCGAGTGGGAAATATGCCCGGCACGCTCCATGAGGGCCTTTATCAAAGCCGTAGCAGAGCCGTAGTACACCGGTGAAGCCAGAATTATGCCGTCAGCCTCTCGCATTTTGACATAAATGGGGAATAGGTCATCTTCAATGGAACACCGCTCTTCTTTGGCGCATTCTCCACATGCATTGCACGGTTTTATTTCCAGGCCAGCTAACCGAATAAGCTCGGTCTCCAACCCTTCCTCGGCGATGGCCTTAAGCGTATGGGCGGTCAGAATTTCGGTGTTACCGCCCTTCCTTGGACTCCCTACTATACCGATGACTTTCATCCGATACCTTTATCCCTTTGCTTTCCTGCCGTATCAAGAATTCCTCGACCATCCTAACTCGAGACTCGGTGCCAAGGACAAGTGCTTACATTATACGAAACTTCGCGGCGTAACTTCAAGAACCGAGTCGCGCTCTAATCAGCTTTTAGGATTGTGATTCGGAAGTTTCGGTTTAGGGTGGTGCAATTGTCGAAGCGGTCGTGGTTTTTCTCAATCTTGAACAATTTAGTGTTTTGTGACTTCTTGACTCCATAGCACGTCTTGGCCACTACACAAGAAACTATTGACAATTCCTTAATCAGTAGTATTAGCCTTCATGCTTAATAGCTGCTTTAGGACCCTTTCCGGTGGTATCCCAAGGGACTCCAGCATGTGGATAAGCATGAGAGCTGCCTGCAGGCGAGCCTCAGCCTCAGTTCGTTCTCTCTCCTGGTGGCGGTTAGGCCACCTACCCATTAGCAGCTGTTTGAGCCCCCATAGTTGGTGAAGACGCTCTATGACCTCTCCTTCTGTCATGCCCAGGTGGGCGCTCAGTGACTTTATCGTCTCCGGAAACAACTCGCGGGTACCTCTGGGTGCAGTTTTTAGCATCCGGTACGTCTCCTCGGGATTCTGCGGCAGCTTCTTCCAGTCGGCAAAATAGCGACGTGCAGTCCTAGTGCTGATCGAGACCATGGGTGCGACCTCGGCAGGTGTTTTGCCCTCTTCGAAGGCCTCAAAAGCCCTCCGCCTGGCCGACCTCCCGCCGATAACAGAAAATGACCTGGTATTCAGCCACTGGGACGGAAGCCCACTGCTGCCGGATAGCATAACTCATGCCTGGGTGAAACTGGTCCGCAAGTGCGGGCTAAACGGTGTCCGCCTTCACGATGCACGCCATACATATGCTACCATTATGCTCAAGCAAGGCGTACATCCCAAAATAGTCCAGGAGAGGCTTGGACATTCAACCATTAGTACAACCTTGGATACCTACTCACATGTAGCGCCAGGACTTCAGCAAGCTGCTGCTATGGCCTTTGATGATATCCTAAAGAAAGATTCCACCCTGGACAAACAGTTAACAGAGATACTACAGAACTGAATTAGTGCCACCATTTTGTTTGAGCTATTTCCATTCTAGGTGTGGCATTGCTGTTCCACTCCTTTGTGCCTTATACCCTTGCTCTTAACTCTTAATCTTGTTAATATTTCCCATGCAAATAACATCATTATTGCGAGAATCCATCTCTAACGATATTGGAGTCTGATAATGCCAGCACTGCGTACAGTACACATAAAGCGTTTCAAAAACATTGATGATGCTCCTTTCGATTTAGATAAGATAAACGTAATAGTCGGCGCCAATAATTCGGGCAAAAGTAGCATTCTTCAGGCGATACATTTTGCTATTGCAACCATCCAGTCAATGAATCTCGCAGGCTTTCTTTCTGGCACAGGCCCACGGCGTCAAACTGTTGACCCGTCTAACCTCATATACATCCCATCTGAAAATGTTCACGCCCTTGGTTCTGGTGGAAGATTATGGGAGGACCTCGATAAATCCGTTCGAATTGAATTTGTTCTTGACAATGGGCATGTTATAGAAATGTCAATTTTAAAAGGTCGAAACAGAAACATACAAGTCTCTTTGTCTGATGTCGAGATCGCAAGGTCAATTTCGAACCTTGAAGAGCCTTTCACTATATTCACTCCAGGCTTAGCTGGGATTGCAAAGACAGAGCAACACGTTTCAGATGGAGTGCTCTTACGAACAATTGCTAGAGGCGATGCAAATCTAGTTCTCAGAAATACACTACTCCGTTTATGGGATGAACGAAGAAGAAATCAAAACTGGAACAAATTCATTCTTGACTTTAACGAGATTTTCCCCGATATTCAAATTAAGGTTAATTACGCTACTCGAACTGATGAGTTCATCAATGTATACATGAATACTAGGGATGGGAAAATCCCACTTGAACTAACTGGTACAGGAGTATTGCAGACCATTCAAATACTATCCTACATTCATCATTTTAGTCCAAAGATAATAGTAATAGATGAGCCGGATTCTCACTTGCACCCTAATAACCAACGTCTCATATGCTCGCTACTTGCCATGATTTCAGATGATAGGGGAGTTCAAGTTTTGCTTAGTACTCACTCTAGACATGTTATTGATTCATTGCAAAATACTGCTAAGCTTCTATGGGTACGAGCAGGCAAAGTTGAGCCAGTTTCAGATGGTTCAGTATTGTCGATATTGCTTGACCTTGGCGCCCTCGATATCAAAGAGCAGATTCGCGCTGGTTCTCCTTGCTTTATCGTACTTACCGAAGATGCAAGACCCTCTTCTTTGAAGGTTATCCTTCAATCATCTGGATTCGATATGTCCCTTACTGATATAACGTCGTATAATGGCTGTACTTCTCCACATAACCTTCAACCTTTAATTCAAACAATCAAGGAAGTTAACGAGAATGCAGTCATAATCGTCCATAAAGATAGGGATTATTACACTGACCCAGAGATTAGTAATTGGGAGGCTCAAATAAGAAACACGGGAGCTGAACCTTTTGTAACAAATGGTGTGGATATTGAGAGCCATTTTTTGAATTCACGATACCTCGCTTCGGTAAACCCTGGTCTATCATCGGATGAAGCCGAAAGACTTATTCGAACCAGTATTACTGCTTTATATGATGATTCTATATCACATTATGTTAATGGGCGCTGCGACATAGAAAAGAAAGCTAGGACTTATGGCACGTTGGATGTTGGGAATCTTGCAGCTCAAGCTCCTCAAGTGTATGGAAGTGACCCCGACAAATACTGTCACAGTAAAACTGTCATGGCTAAATTGAGACAGCTTTTTCAAGAGAAATTCCATCGTAATCTTGAAGTAAGAACACCAGGCCCACTTATTGCCTCCCAAGTATTGTCTAGCATTGCTAGACGAGTACCCTTAGAAAGAACCTAACTCACAATACACCTCCCACTCTCCCCCCTCCCAAGCCCTTCATTTTACGTTCATTACCTTTAGCATTTATGACCCACCTCAGGTATTTCAGAGTGGAATTAGTGCCAAATTAGTGCCATTTAATGATAATGCCCCATGCCATAACCTGGTATAGGGCTTATTTTAGCTTCAAAATATGGCGTCCCTGGAGGGATTCGAACCCACGACCCGCTGCTTAGAAGGCAGCCGCTCTATCCAGCTGAGCTACAGGGACAACCAAATTAAGTATAACATGATAGAGTTTGAATGATAAAAATAAAGGGCGAGCTAGTCTTTGTGAGCCTGTGCTACGTGCTTCTGCCAGTAGTCTGATCTCATCCGGCTCTATGGCTGTTTCATTGTTGATGTGTGGTGTAAATGATTCCATCACTAAATATATGTATAATTTAGTAATTCTTTATCCCAATTTGCAATATAAAGCCTATAGGCACCACAAAAGGTAAACAATGTGCATTACCACGAAGTCGGTTTGCAGATTTCAGTACCGTCTGATAAGCGAACTGGATCCGGGAAAAGGTGCCGAACATAACTCCCAGTATGTATTTTGAAGGAGCCTGGCAAGAGTGCCTTCAATTCACGGCTATGTCTGCGATAGGGGAAAGCAAAACGAATGGCCTTGGTAGGGAATAGTCTTTTGCATGTTTCTACAGCTGGAGTAAGGTCAGTATCGCCAGTGAGCAGAACTGCTGTATCACACATGTCCCTGGACATGATTTCAAATAGCTTTGCTGCGATTGCTACATCTGTTTCCTTTTCTTCGTGCTTGGTGAATTCGCCACGTATTGGGCAGGCAATATTCGCAGGGCTTGACTTCTTGAATTGACTGTGCAATGGACATGTGACGTCTTTGGGTTTGAACCTGCCCATTTCAGGAATAATAGCAGTGGATTTCAGGCACTCAATATAATCCTGATGGCGTTTAATTACGTTGGGATCATTCAGATGATATGCAAAGGCGGGAAAATAGTAAATCTCAGCTATAGCGGCATCCCGGCTAATCAAATATAGGAAAGAAGAGCAAAGCGAATGAATATTAAGCCACTTAACGCGCAGCCCTTGGATTCGGCCTAAGTCTACTACTGAATGGTAGAGGTTAAAACCGTCAATAAGAAAGGTTACACGATTCATAGAAGTAAAAACCCTCCAGATCGTAACCCGGAGGGGGCCAATGACTCTCGCCATTGGGGATGATTGCTTATAGCATATCACATCTAGCCAAGGTTGTCAAATATCTTTAAATCAAACATCAAGAATTGGTGTTAATTTGGTGTTAAAAAATTTGGGAAGTGTTGGAACTTAAGGGGACTCAAAGGTTACAGCGACTAGCACAAAGGTTCTATTTTATACGTAAAGTGACCATTTGGGACATCTAGCTTGGAATTAGAAGGCAGCCGCTCTATCCAGCTGAGCTACAGGGACAACCAAATTAAGTATAGCATGATAGGACTGGAATGATAAGAATAACAAGGGGGAGCTAGTCTTTGTGTGCCTGTGCTACATGCCTATGCCAGCATTTCTCGTGCACATAAACAGCACATTTGGCACAGTAATAAATATGGGCCCTGGCCTCTTTGCCACAGACAGGACATTTCATGATTCACTGCCTCCACTATCCTTTTCTTTTTGCCTTAACCCTTCAGCATTGGCCCTTTTTCCTCTTTCCTCCCTGGAGTCGGTTACATAAAAGCCTGGGCCATTAAATATGATGGGGACGGGACAGAAAATGCGGCGAGCAATTCCGTGGCAGCTGGGACAATCGGCTATTGGCTTATCATGAAAGCTCTGCTTAAGCTCAAATTGCAGTTTGCAGTTCAGGCATCGGTATTGATAAATAGGCATTTATATCCTCCTTTATTCTAAAAGAGGTGTTATTTCTTCTTCTGGGCTTTGTTCCCCCGAGGCTTGTACCCTTGAGACCTGATCCTCTATTTTGCTCTCTCTGGCTCTAAATTCGCCATCCAAATTGACGCTACCTATCTCAAAGGATGGGCGATGAGCTTGCAATACATGCTCATCCCAACAGTAGGCGTGTATAAAGGCACCACAGGAACAATGGAAGACAACCCTGTCATAAATCAATGGATTCCCGCATACAGTGCAACTCATCTAGTTACCTCCTGTGATTAGCACTCTTAATACCGAATTGCTAATTATAGCGCGCTGATAGAGTTTCAGCAAGCTTTCTGTTGACAATTATCTTATATGTTGTGGCGACCTTTGGCCCTTTCTACAAAGACTCTGGCAGCAGGGCACAAATATTACTTATTGACAATATGCTTTACTAGCCGTTAATATGGACTCATTTCCTATGGGTGTAAAACATAGCTTGCCTGAGTCCTTCACATCTTATCGCAACACAGTGCGAGTTGAGTTACAGAATGTTATCGATAGCTGTCCCCCAGCTCTTCGTAATATACTACGATATCATATGGGCTGGCAGGATGAGCATGGACATTCCTGCAGCAGAGAATCGGGCAAATTTATTCGCTCTTCCCTTTGCCTTCTTAGTTGTCAAGCGGTGGGGGGTGACATGTCGCAGGTAATGCCCGCCGCAGCAGCCGTCGAACTCATCCACAATTTTTCTTTAATCCATGACGATATAGAAGATGCCAGCTATGAGCGTCATCACAGGCCAACCGTATGGAAATTATGGGGTCAGTCTCAAGCGATAAACGCCGGCGATGCCATGTTCACTCTGGCTTATTTAGCGTTACTTAAGCTAAAAGAGAGGGGAATAGCTGATGAAAAGATCGCCAGTTCCACTAAAATGTTGAGCCTGGCTTGTCTGGAGCTTTGTGATGGGCAATACTTAGATGTCGAATATGAGAACCGTCTCGACATCACCATCGAGGACTACCTTGACATGGCAGCTAAAAAAACAGCAGCCCTGTTTGCTGTATCGACTTCTCTGGGAGCATACCTGGGCAGCGAAGATAGTAAGTTGGTGGATTTTTTTCACCTGTTCGGCAAAGAATTAGGCATAGCCTATCAGATTTATGATGACATATTGGGAATTTGGGGAATGGAGGAAAGCATTGGTAAATCTGTCAGCGATATCTCTCAGAGGAAGAAAACTTTGCCCGTAGTTTACGGATTGCAAAATAGCGAAGGCGAGGCAAAAGGGAGACTCGAGAAGCTTTACTCTCAAAAATCTATCGAGGGCGAAGATATCACTGAGGTTACGAAGATTCTGGACCACTTAGGCGCCAGGGATTATGCTGAGAATTTGGCTGAGCAATACTATTACAAAGCTTTGGCACACCTCGAGGCTGCCCGGCTTGACACATCCAGGCAAGCTCCGCTTAGGGAGACTACCTGCTTTCTATTGAAGCGCGACTTTTAGGAGGTAAAATGCCGAAAAAGACTGTTGAAGATATCGAGGTTAAAGGCAAGAGGGTTCTACTCAGAGTCGACTTTAATGTCCCCCTAAACATAAACACTGGCGCTATTAGTGATGGTAGCCGCATACGAGCTTCACTACCTACTATCAAATATCTCGTTGACCATAAAGCCAAGGTAATCATCTGCTCTCATTTAGGACGCCCTGGAGGCAAAATAGTGGAAAATTTGCGGATGGCGCCAATAGCGCGGAGGTTGTCACAGCTTATGGGCTTGCCTGTCAACATGGCGTCCGATTGTATAGGTCAGGAAATAGAAAGCAAAGTAAGGACACTCAAAGAGGGCGATATTCTGGTTTTGGAAAATCTGCGCTTTCATCCCGAAGAGGAAGCAGATGATGCCGGCTTTGCCCGGAAGCTGGCCAGGCTGGCTGATATTTATGTTAATGATGCCTTCGGCACTGCTCACCGGGCTCACGCCTCTATCGTAGGTGTAACTAAATACTTGCCGGCGGTGGCTGGCTTTTTAATGGCAAAAGAATTAGAGGTCATGGAGAAGCTCTTGCATAATCCCGAGCGACCCTCGGCCTGCCTTATTGGCGGTGCTAAGGTGGGCGATAAGATAGAACTATTGCAGAATATGCTAAAAAAGGTTGACATGTTGCTGGTTGGTGGTGGCATGGCCGCTACTTTCCTAAAGGCACAGGGATATGAGGTAGGGCATTCTTTAATAGAGGACGATAAGTTGGGCCTGGCCAAGAAATTGTTACAGGAAGCCGAAGAGTGGAAGGTACCATTTTTGCTACCCATTGATGCAGTCGTGGTGGAAGAAATCAAAGCCGGAACCCCAACTAGAGTAGTGCCAACAACTAATATACCATCGGGTAGCCATATCGTAGATATTGGCCCTAAATCTATTGAGCTTTTCTGCAACGAATTGAAAAAATGTCGTACTATCATGTGGAACGGCCCTATGGGTATTTATGAAATACCGCAATTTGCTCAAGGAACCAAATCCATAGCCAGTTTTTTGTCCACCCTTAATGCTACTACTATTATTGGTGGCGGTTCTTCTGCTGAGGTGGTTGATGAGATGGGACTAGCTGATAAGATGACCCATGTTTCCACGGGGGGTGGTGCCATCCTGAAGTTTTTGGAGGGTGTTACCTTACCTGGTGTGAAAGTTTTGTTAGATAAGAAATAATAGGAGGTTGTGAAATACGAATTCCTTTTGTTGCTGGCAACTGGAAAATGAATACCACGGCGACTGAAGCCGAACGGCTTGTCCTCGAGATGCTTGATAAACTGGACAGGATAAAAGGAGTGGAAAAGGTACTTTGCCCGCCATTCGTATCTTTAGTTGCCATAAATATGATGCTCCATAGTTCGTCTATTAAGCTCGGTGGTCAAAATATGTATTTTGAGACTAAAGGGGCCTATACCGGTGAGATATCCCCGGTAATGCTTAGCGAGTTATGCGAATTTGTCATACTAGGACATTCTGAGCGGAGAGGTTATTTTGGGGAAACTGATGAAATAGTCAACAAAAAGGTAAAGACAGCTTTGGCAAACGAGCTTAAGCCTATCTTGTGTGTTGGGGAGAGGCTTGCAGAGAATGAAACTGGCAAGACAGAGAAGGTGATTAATAGGCAGGTGACGGCAGCTTTGAATGGTATAGAGCCTGTCCGTGATTTGGTGATTGCCTACGAGCCGGTTTGGGCTATCGGCACAGGTAAGGCGGCAAGCAGCGAGCAGGCAGCAGCTACCATCCAGTCTACTCGTGATGTTGTGGCTAAGCTGTGGAATAAGAGTATAGCTCAGGATTTACGCATCCTTTATGGCGGCAGTGTTACCAGTGCTAACATTGCCGAGTTCATTTCCCATCCAGAAATCGATGGTGCCCTGGTTGGCGGAGCCAGCCTCAAAGCTGAAGAATTCGTAAGTATTGTTGAGCAAACCGCTGAAATCAAAGGAGGAATAAAGTAGCCAGTAGTCAGTATGTCATCTAAGAGTTTTAAGGATCTGATAGTCTGGCAAAAGGCTCATCCATGGGTCTTAGAGATTTATCATTTCACAAATTCCTTTCCCAGTGGGGAACAGTTTGGGCTAGTATCCCAGTTGCGGCGGGCGGCGATTTCAATACCAGCCAATATTGCTGAGGGATTCAAGAGAAAAGGAAATCCCGACAAGGCTCGTTTTTACAATATTGCTCAAGGTTCTATCGAGGAATGCCGCTATTACTTGATCCTGGCCAGGGATCTTGGTTATGGAGATAAAATAACGCTGGAAAAGAATCTAGAAGAGATCAGTCGGCTTCTAGAGGCCTATGCTAGGAGAGTAGCCAGGTAATGGCTACTGAATTCTGACTACTGACTACTTGGGAATGATTGCCATTGTTGGTCCCACTGCTGTAGGGAAAAGTGAGCTTGCTCTGCACCTGGCTCAGTACTTTCCGTTGGAGATAATAAGCGCTGATAGCCGCCAGGTCTATCGGTATATGGATATCGGCACTAATAAGCCGAGTCTGGCTGAGAGGGCATCAGCCCCTCACCATGTCATCGATGTAATTGAGCCTGACGAAGATTTTAGCCTGGCTATGTATCATCAACTAGCCATTGAGGCGCTGAAAGCCATTAAGCAGAAAGGCAAATTGCCCTTACTGGTCGGTGGCAGCGGCCTTTATGTGTGGTCGTTGGTGGAGGGATGGAAGATACCTCAAGTACCACCCGACCAAAAGCTAAGGCGCAAGTTAGAAGCCAGAGCAGAGCAAGAAGGTAGCCACAGCCTTTATCAGGAATTGCAGGATATTGACCCTATAGCAGCAGCAAAAATCAATCCCAATAATATCCGACGCATTATAAGGGCTCTGGAAATCTATCATGCGACAGGGCAGCCTCCTTCTCAATTACAGCGTAAGGAGGTGCCGGGTTTCTCTATCCTGGTCATTGGCTTAACCCGGGAAAGAAGCGAGCTATATAGAAAGATTGATTGGCGGGTTGATAAAATGATACAAAGTGGATTGGTTGAAGAAGTAGAACAGCTATTGAAAAAAGGTTATAGCCCTTCATTGTCTTCTATGGCGGGAATAGGTTACAAGCAAATAGGCCAGTTTCTTCGAGGCGAGATGACTTTGCCCGAGGCTATTGATAAAATAAAATATGAAACTCATAGACTGGCTCGTCACCAGTATGCTTGGTTTCGCCTCAGCGATAGCAGAATTCGCTGGTTTGACGTAAGTGAGACAGAAGCCAAAGCCAGCATCGCCACCCTGAACAAAGTGAAGGATCTCATAGAAGGCTTCATATCATGAAATTCTCCAAGTTACAGGCAACGGGTAATGACTTCATCCTGCTAAATGCCCTCACAGGAACAGGGAAAGGTGATCGGCGAGAGTTGGCCCGAGCTATTTGTGACCGTCACTTTGGAGTAGGAGCTGATGGCCTGATACTGGTGCAGAATTCGACCATCGCTGATTTAAAGATGCGTATTTTTAATTCCGACGGTTCTGAGGCCGAGGTTTCCGGAAATGGGCTGAGATGTTTTGCCAAGTATGTTATTGAGAAAGGCCTGATTGGCAAAATGTCATCGCGAGCGGGACAAGGCAATCGCTCTCTGACCATAGAGACTTTGTCAGGCGTAAGAAAGGTTAAAGCTTATATGTCAGGGAATACGGTCAACCGAGTCGAGGTAGATATGGGCCTGCCCCAGTTCCAACCGGAGCAAGTTCCTGTCAAAATTAAAGTTGACATAATACCCATATTGGAGTATCCTTTGGTGATAAACGGAAAAGAGTTGACTTTGGCTCTTCTATCCATGGGAAATCCCCACGCCGTGAGCTTTTTATCTCAGCCGGTTGCTGATTTTACTTTAGCTGAGATAGGACCGAAAGTGGAGAGGCATACTATGTTCCCCCAAAGGACCAATTTTGGGATCGCCAGGGTCTTGAGCAGGGAGAAGATAGAAGCAAGGGTGTGGGAGCGCGGTGTTGGAGAAACTCTGGCCTGTGGTAGTGGCGCCTGTGCCATAGCTGTGGCCGCCCAGTTATTGGACTACGTAAATAGACAAGTTGACATAATACTCGAAGGTGGGACTTTGACCGTATCCTGGGATAGGTTAGGGGAGGTGCTGCTTAGCGGTCCAGTGGAGGAAGTTTTCACTGGCGAATGGCTTGAAGAAAGGAGCTAATGAAATTAGCCAAAAGACTTAATAGATTGCCTCCATATCTTTTCGTGGAAGTAAATCAGAAAATCGCTGAGCTTCGGGCTAGGGGAGAGGACATAATCAGCTTTGCTGTTGGCGATCCTGATTTGCCCACGCCATCTCATATCATCGAACGTATGTGCCAGGCAGCACAAGATCCCGTAAACCATCATTATCCTGAAACCGGCGGTTTGCTCGAACTTCGTCAAGCCATTGCCGAGTGGTATGAAAGACGCTTTGGGGTTATCTTGAATCCGGCTAAAGAGATCCTGCCTCTTATTGGCTCCAAGGAGGGGATCGGGCATATAGCTTTATGCTTTATTGAGCCTGGTGACATGACTTTGGTGCCTGACCCGGGCTATCCGCCATTTTCTCTGGGCACCATATTAGCCAGTGGCGAGCCTTACTTTATGCCTTTAAAGGAAGAAAATGATTTTCTGCCTGATTTTAAAGCTATTCCAACCGAGGTAGCCGATAAGGCAAAGCTTATGTGGCTTAACTACCCCAACAATCCCACCGGCGCTATAGCCGGCCTTGATTTCTTTGAGAAAGTAGTTCATTTCGCACAGCAGCACGACTTAGCAATCTGCCATGACGCTCCTTATACCGAAATTGCTTTTGATGGCTATAAGCCACCGAGCTTCATGCAGGTACCTGGGGCAAAGAAAACAGGTGTGGAATTTCATTCCCTGTCCAAAACTTATCATATGACGGGATGGAGAATAGGCATGGTGGTAGGTAATGCTGACATGGTGAACGCCTTGTTTAAAGTTAAATCCAACCTGGATTCAGGCATTCCCCAGGCAATTCAATATGCCGCTGTGGAAGCTCTGCGTGGCTCCCAGGAACACATCGCTAAGCATAATGCTATTTTTCAATGGCGCCGAGATAAACTGGTGAAAATCCTTAATGAGGTGGGGCTAAAGGCCAGGATACCCAAGGCAACCTTTTATATCTGGGCTAAGATTCCTCAGGGATATACATCTCTGGATTTTACCAAGAAATTGCTGGACGAAGCCGGGATAGCGGTAACCCCGGGAACTGGCTACGGGAAGGAGGGAGAGGGTTACATCAGACTTTCCCTGACCATTTCCGATGACCGTCTGGAAGAGGGGATAAATCGTCTATCGGCTTGGCACACCCGAAATTGTCATTGTGAGGAACGTTAGCGACTAAGCAAGTCCGAATGTATGCAGGAGGGGGAGATAAAGCAGAAATTTTTTACTACTGAAGCCAAGGTAGAACGAGCATTCCTCGTCGGGGTGGGAAGCAAGACCTCTAACAATGATTGGTCAGTTACAGATTCTTTAAAAGAACTATCCTACTTGACTAAAACAGCAGGCGCCAGTGTAGTAGGTATGTTAACTCAGAACCTGAACGCGCCTTCGCCTACCTATTATATAGGTAAGGGTAAAATTGAGGAGCTAATTAGCCTCAAAGAGCAAACTCAGTACGACACGGTAATCTTTGATGACGAACTGTCGCCGCGGCAGCAAAGAAATCTCGAAGAGGCATTGGGAGTTAAAGTTATTGACCGCAGCGCTCTGATTTTACACATATTTGCCCGAAAAGCTCGAACCCATGAAGGAAAACTCCAGGTTGAACTGGCCCAGCACCAATATCTTCTGCCCCGGCTTATCGGACAATGGCAACATTTAGAGCGGCTCGGTGGTGGCATCGGCACCAGAGGTCCCGGAGAGTCACAACTGGAAACCGATCGTCGCCTTATCCATAAGCGCATCAATCTCCTGCAGCATAAAATAGAAAGTGTCAGGAAGCAGCGAGAACTTTACAGGAGGCGCCGTAAGGAGACCGGCATGCCCATCGTAGCTCTCGTGGGCTATACTAATGCCGGTAAGAGCACTTTGTTTAACACCTTAAGCAAAGCCAGCGTGGATGTGGAAGATAGACTCTTTTCTACTTTGGACCCTGTGACCCGGCGGCTGGCTCTATCCACTGGGCAGCAATTTCTAATCACCGACACAGTTGGCTTTATTCACAAACTTCCGCCTTCAATTATTGCTGCCTTCCGGGCTACTTTGGAAGAATTGGATGAGGCTGATTTACTTCTACATATAGTTGACATAACACACAAGAATGCTGCTAATCAGTGCCTCACAGTAGAAAAGATACTCAGCGAGCTAAATCTGGAAAAGAAACCAAAATTTACCGTATTCAACAAGCTAGACTTAGCTCTAAGCAGCGAGACAGAGCTGAAGGCATTAGCTACTATTCCTTACTTCGAGGAAGAAATCGTGTTGCCAAATGAAGGCATTGCTCTCATCTCTGCTGTCAAAGGATGGGGATTGGACGAGCTTCTAACTAAGATAGCCAGTTATTTAGGAGGTGAATTAAAAAACGTCACTGGAGTTAGTCTCCTATCAGAAAGGAGAGAGTGAAAATTACAATTGTTTATGACAACGAAGTAAAGAGAGAGGGACTAAGAGCAGGTTGGGGATTTTCTGCCCTTATTGAAGATGCAGAAGTACCGCCGCTCTTGTTTGATACAGGTGCCGATGGCCCTACATTACTACATAATATGAAAGAGCTTAATATTGACCCGCAGGACATAAGTACAATTGTAATCTCACATGCCCATGGAGACCATACTGGAGGACTTTCTGAAATCCTTAGGATAAATGAGATTACTGAACTTTACCTCCCAAGTTCCTTTGGGAGAGCATTTCTAGGAAGAAAGATAACCATGGTCAAAGGTCCCGTTCAAATTCGTGAAAACATCTTCTCGACTGGTGAACTCGAAGGAATAGAGCAATCCCTAGCCCTCAAAACTGATAATGGGATATTTGTGCTTACAGGTTGTGCTCACCCTGCGATGAAAAGCATTCTCGACGCTGCTGCAAAGTTTGGGGAGCTCTATGGAATTGCCGGTGGATTCCATGAATTTCATAATTTTGAGGCTTTCCGTGGCCTATCGTTGATTTGTCCCTGTCATTGCACCATGTACAAGCAGGAGATAAGAGAATTATTTAAAGATAAAACTTTAGAGTGTGGGGCAGGGTTGGTAATCGAATTATAAAGAACAAACCCTCTCGCCAAAGATCTTAGTGCCTATTCTGATTATATTAGCGCCTTCCTCCAGGGCAACTTTATAAGAATTACTCATGCCCATGGAAAGATATCTCATCTCGACATTGGGCAACTTCAGCCCTTTAATTTCTTCAAATATCCTTCTTGTCTCCACAAAATAAGGCCTGGAGTCTTCAGGGTTTCCAAAACGTGGCCCCATGGTCATAAGACCCATCACTTTGATATTTCCAAGACCGGATATTTCTCTTACTAATTGTTCTACATCCTCTGGCAGCACTCCTGATTTCTGTGGCTCTTTGCCACTGTTTACCTCAATCAATATTGGCATTATTTTGCCAATTTGAGCACACCTTCTATCGATTTCCCTGGCTATTTCTAAGGAATCGACACTTTCTATCATGTCGAATATTTCCAGCACCTTTCTCCTGACATTATGCTTTTGAAGGGTTCCAATAAAATGCCATTGCGCTCTCTTTCCCACCAGCTCATATGCTTCCTTTGCTTCCTTGACATAATTTTCTCCAATGATTTTTATTCCCGTCTGAACGGCTTCCAGGACTTCCTTAGGTGTTCTTGTTTTTGCTGCTGCCACCACCCCGACTCCGTCAGGGAGTTCAGCTAATAATTTGGCGATGTTTTGTTTAGTTAGCCCGCTTGCCACATCATGATTGTAATCCATTGAGCTTGCCAGTTTCAAGGATGCAGTATAGCGGATCAATGGTGGAGGCAAAGAAAATTGACCTGCTAATTAAGTCGCTTGACCTATTTCGAACACGTGAGCAAGTAGGATATGGATTCCTGGCGACTACCTAAAGCCAGCACTCTCTCTGAACTGTAAGAAGGCTAAATTGCCTGTGTGTTCGCCGCTGGGATTTCAGCTGCTCGCCAACGCGGGAGTCATATTCTTCCGAGAGACCGGTGTGAAAGCCGGCTTTGAGCGGTATGACCACTTCTTCGCGAAATAATGTATTACGGTATCCTTTGACAATGCCCTTTTCTTCTTATAGTATAGCAAGTGAGATGCAGCTGAATTTATAGTTACAGGAGGTAAGAATATGGGACTTAAAAATGCAGCAGAATACAGAGAGAGTCTGAGAGATGGCCGAGTAGTCTATCTAAATGGGGTTCAGGTGGAGGATGTCACTACACACCCCGCATTGAAGGTAGGTGTAGATACAGCAGCGTTCGATTACGAAATGGCAGAGATGCCAGAATACCGGGATCTGGCAGTGGTTACGGATGAAAAGACAGGGGAGCCAATAAGTAGATACTACTATACTCCGAAAAACAGCGATGACCTGCTTAAGCGACACGAGCTAATGGTAAGCGGGACGAGAGCAAATCAAGGCATAGTACCTTTTACCAAGGATATTGGCGCCGATTCTATGAATGCCGTCAGCATGACTGCTCAAATGATGGGCAAGAAGGAATATGTGGAGCGGGCTGAAAGATTT
>Ga0307433_1000248_pt1 | contig 48473 bp, 47 predicted proteins | sample SalMarWE160210MG_FD_202166 | JGI IMG/M metagenome (GOLD analysis project Ga0307433, IMG submission 202166) | Salt marsh sediment microbial communities from the Plum Island Ecosystem LTER, Massachusetts, United States - WE1603-210 | ecosystem: Environmental > Aquatic > Marine > Intertidal zone >...
TTAATTTAATATACTCCAATTTCTGACGGACATCTCTCATTGCTTGGAGGGCATATGTAAAATTTTCATTTAATCTTAAAGCCTCTTCATAATACTTTAAAGCAGTCTCTAAATCCTCTTTATCAACTTCATATAGCAATCCGATATTGTAATAGATATATTCATAATCGGGTTTTATCTTTAGTGCTTGGTTATATGCCTCTAATGCTTTTTCAGTTTCTTTTAATTTGAAGAAGGCTATGCCCAAATTATACCATGCTTTGTAATGATTTCCATCAATTTCAATAATTCTGTTAAAACATTCAACAGCTTTTTCATAGCCTGAAACCCAATCATCATTTAAGTACGCGCCGTACTCAAACAAAACCTCAATTAAAGCGTTTTTTATATCTTTAGAATTAGGCTTGCTTTTATGTAGATCATTCAAAATTTCTAAAGCTTCCTCAAATTTTTCCTCTTTCTTAAGTTTAAGTGCTTTACTTATTTTATCTTTGTTTCCATTCAAGATTTTCATGAAATCAATTTGATTAAATATGATAATTAAATTATTCCATTTAATTAATATACTCCTTTTTAAAACTTAAATTATATAAAAAGAATTAAAGCGCTCAAAAAACGCCTCATAAATCAATTAGAGTTATATTTATATCTATTAATCATCAAAGCTTTCATTAAAATTAGCGTAATATTTAAATATAAAATAATTAAAATATGACTTACTTAAGAAATCAATGAAAATTTATTGAATTAAAAGGTGTATTGAAAATGCCAGTGTATAAAAGTATTCAGCTAGTAGCAACGAGCGATAAGAACTGGGCAGATGCGGTCAGAAACGCGTACGATGAAGCTAAGAAAACATTACGGGGTATTAGGAACATTCAGATCGTTGAAAGCGATGTTAAAGTTAAGGAAGATCAAGACAAATTAATCTATCGAGTCCGAGTCCAAGTAAATTTCCAAATTGAAAAAAGCTAATTCATCTTATTATTTCAGCGCAATAACATAGCCTAATCAAGCATATGAGAAGATAAATGCCTTAGAGATCCTTTAGCGCATATGAAAAGGTTGCTCAAGTTAATCTATTTAATTTTTATTTTTTTCTTTTTCTTTATAGTTTATGCATTCAAGTCTTATCTACAGATAAATTTTAAATAGAAATATAGTTTAGATCATATTGCTATTACTAAATCCGATAATGGATAGAACAAATCATGTTAGACATAATTGAGGCTTTTGGTGGTTATATTCTTGCTGGAATAGTGATCTTATTGATATTTATTATATGCTGTATTATTCATAATCGGTTATTAAAAAAGTGAATAACATCAATTTGGATATTTCTTAATTCTCTTTAAGATTATTTATGTTTATATACAAATACAAATAAATTTCATACTTAGATATCATTTTCATAGAGGAAATGTTTGGCTTTCTTAATTCCAAGCTTCATAAACACGCTTCGCAATGCTCCGTCAGAATCGGGGCAAAAGTAATAAACTTTATCAAGTTTAAGGGTCTTCTTAATATATAACTGTAGTTCGCGAATCATTATTTCGTCGATACCTTTTTTATAGGAATCCTCTTTTTTAGTAAGAATTTGATGAATAATGGCTCTATCATTTCCCAGATAATCTCTGAAAGAAGTGTACGTACCCCAACCAACCAATTTTCCATCCTCCCTCGCTACAATCATGGAGTTCCTATATTGTAAATCTAAAACACGCTTATTTAATTCTTGTTCAAACTTCTGCCAGTGAGAAAAGAAAAATGATTTATTCTCAATGAAATCTTCAAAAATTTCTTTTAAGGCATCCCGATCTAAACGAGGATCGTATCTATCGATAACAATCATGATTTTTCATTTAAAAACTAATAATTTAGAGAGTGAATTAATTGATAATTTTCTTAATGATTAGTGATTTTATAATGTTTTTTCTTTATTCCATTAATTATGATTTAATAAAAACTATTAATTATCTTTTATAATAATAGATATAGATATAAAATGAATAGTAAAAAAGACTCTAAGCAAATGGTACAAGAAAAATTATCAATCCCCTTAAAGAAATTGGATAAAAGCGTACAGATTCCAGAGCCTTCAAAACCGGGGGATGCAGGGGCTGATGCCAGGATTATGGGGTTCAAAAGAATCGTTTCTGAAGGTGGAAGGAAAGAGTTAATCGATGTTGCATCAGATACTTATGTTTTAAAACCCTTAGATAGAATAGGGTGCTCACTTGGCTTTTCAACAGCTATTCCGGAAGGATATTATTTTAAGGTGGTTCCAAGAAGTGGATTAGCCCTTTGGGAAGGTATATCGATTGTGAATAGTCCAGGTACAATTGATTCTGGGTATAGAAATGAGTGGATGGCGATTGTCGTTAATTTATCAAATAGAGACGTCATACTCAAGAAAGAAGATCGAATCTGCCAATTAATCTTAGGAAAGTTATATGAATATGAGTTCATTGAGACCGAAAATTTACCGAAGTCAGACAGAGGATTAGGAGGTTTTGGTTCAACTGGAAAATCTTAATTGGGAAATATCAAAAAATCTCTAATTTTTCTCTATAACTTATTTAGAAATAAAAAAACATTCAAATTATTTAGTTAATTTTACTATTTACCGTCTTATAAATTCTAATAGATTTTAACAATTATAGACATTAAATTTAGAATTATGTCAAAGTTTGAACAAAAATCACCTAATAAAGATCATTTTTTATATTCCTTTTTAAATCCAAGAAGTATGGCAATATTTGGAGCTAATAATAATCTTTTAAGTACAATGGGATCCATGCAATTACGAAATATTATTACTGGAAAAGGAATTGAAGAAATTTTTCCTGTACATCCAAGATTAGAGAAAGTGCAAGGGTTTAAAGCCTATAAATCTGTTTTTGATATACCAGTTACTCCTGATTTTGCATTTTTAATATTACCTCCAAAAGCAGTCATAGATGTGATGGAAGAATGCGGACAAAAAGGAATTAAACATCTATTAATCACATCTGGTGGATTTAGAGAAATTGGTTCCGAAGGTATTAATTTATCAAATAAACTTGACAAGTTAGCCAAAAAATACAATATCCGATTTATAGGACCTAATTGTTTAGGGTTTTATAATGCGTGGTATGGCTATCCTGAGAAAAAAGATGCCTATATTAATACTTTTTGGCCATATATGATCCCGGAAAGAGGCAATATCTCTCTAATAAGTCAGTCCGGTACAATTGCGGCTCAAACATTCTGGCATGCTAAAGAATTAGGTGTTAAAATAAGTAAATCGATATCTGTTGGAAATGAGAGAAACATCGATTTAGTAGATTTTTTAGAATATTTTAAAAATGACGATCAAACTGAAGTAATAGGGCTATATATTGAAGAAGTTAAGCGGGGTAAAGAATTTATAAAAATTGCAAAAGATATTACCCCTAAGAAACCAATTGTTGCAATGTATGCGGGTGGAACAAAAGCAGCCTCACGCTCTATAATGAGCCATACAGGCTCTATAGGAGGGAGTAATAAAATGATGAAAGCAGTTTTCAATACTACAGGAATTTTCCACACCGATTCTATTATTGAATTTTTACATTATCTTCGTACTTTTTCTGCTGCCCAAAAATATAATATTTTTCCAAATGGCAAAAGGATTGGGATAATAACTGACTCAGGAGGTAGTGGAAGTATGATGGCTAAAACTGCAGAGTTAAATGGCCTTATTGTCCCAGAATTTTCGAGTGAATTAAAAAAAAGTATATTTGAGATAATTCCTCCCACCGCAAGTGCAATCAATCCGATTGATGTTACTTTTGATGTAAACTTCGTTAATCTTCTCTACAAAATACCAAAAATCGTTATGAAATCAGGGGAGGTTAATGCAATTATAGTATATGGTGTTTTTGATTTCGATGAAGTTTTAGATACCATGGAAAACTCGGGGATGATATTAGATGATAAAATGAAGGATATAAAGATGATGATAGATAATGCAGTATTAAAACCAATAAAACGCTTAATGAAGAAATATTCTATCCCTGTATTTTATGCTGGGCCATTTCCATATAAATATCCATGGTTTCAAAAATTTCTTTCATATGATATTCCTATATTCGAACTATGGGATTTACCAACAAAATGTCTTAAGATTCTATGCCAATATTCAGAATATCGTAGAAATAGACTTACTCTTTTTGCTTCTCCTTAAATCTAATTTCATACTTATCCTTATAAATTTGGATTAAAAGATGGTAGTACGAACTTTTTAAAAATTACTTAAATTAAAAAAAAAGTTCTTTCTTATTCTATTAGATGAATAAAAAACCCATTTTTGTAATATAAAATCTAGAGATTCAAAAAAAGTATATTGATGCTGCAATCTTGAATAATAATCAATTATATCAAAAGGGTCATAATGAAGCATTTAGGTTGATTTTTGAGAAATCTCCAATTTCAATTACCCTTTTAGATTTAAATGGACAAATTGTAGAAGTCAACTCCGCAACTGAAAAATTATCTGGTTATGATAGGACTCAGCTTATTGGATATCATTTTACTAAACTGGGGATTATTCCAGATTCAACTCTACCAAAAATGAAAAATGTCTTTACAAATCTATTAAAGGGTGAAAATTTCAGTCCAGGAGAAATTCTAATTACTAATAATCACAAAGATGCTTTATGGATTAATGTAATAGGTTCATTAGTCAAAGTAGGCGATAATTTACTAATTCAGGTTTTAGCGCAGGACATAACTCCGAGAAAATCATTAGAAATCAAACTCAAAGAATCTGAAGAGAAGTATAGATTATTAACTCAAAATATAAACGATATGATAACCATCATCAACACTGAAATGCAAATAGAATATATTAACGAGGAAAAACATAAAAAAGTGATGAACTATGATAAGGACGATTTAATTGGTCGCAGTTCTTTAGAGTTTATTCATCCCGATGATAGAGAGAAGGTATTACAAGAATTTAAAAAATCCATTGAAGGAGAAGAGAGAATCATCGAGGCGAGGATTAGACATAAAGATGGACATTATGTATGGACTGAAACTAATGGAAATATGTTCAGAGATAGTGATGGAAATTTAAAAATCCAATTAGTAACTAGAGACATTACAGAGCGAAAAAAAACAGCAGAAATATTAAGCGAATCGAAAAAAAGATATAGAAATTTGGCAGAATCATTACTCGAGGTTATTTTTGAAATTGACACCGATTACAATTTGGTATACACAAATTCTATAGCTTCTAAGATCTTCGGATACTCTCATGAAGATTTTAAAAAGGGATTGCATGTCAATGATTTTATTCTTCCTGATGAGAGAAATTTCGTAAACGACGTTTTAAAAAGACTTTTTAAGGGAGAAATAATTGAACCCCAACTTTTAAGGCTGAAAAGAAAAGATGGGAGCGTCTTCTACTCAAGAATTTATGCGACTCCTATTTACAATGAAGGAGAAATTGTGGGAATTAGAAGTGTTATTCATGATATCACTGATATGAAAATCGCTGAAAATCGAATAAAAGAATCCGAAGAGAAGTTCCGTACAATCGCAGAACAATCGTTAATGGGTATTAGTATTATTCAAGATGAGCAGGTGAAGTATGTAAATCAAAATCTTGCCGATTTACTGGGTTACACTGCAAAAGAAATGCTCAATTGGAAAAAGGGAGAATTTTTTAAGACGATACACTCTGAGGATAAAAAAAGAATTATAAGTTTAGCTACATCCATTGATAAGTATGAAAATAATAAAGCAATTTATTACGAAGCGAGAGGATTAACCAAACAGGGAGAGATAATTTGGTTAGATGTCTATTATAAAAAAATTGAATTTGAAGAAAACCCGGCATTTCTTGTTTCTTTTATTGATATAAGTGATCGAAAGACAACACAAGAAAAGTTGAAAGAGTCTGAGGAGAAATACCGTTTCTTATTTCAGAACGCCCCATTCTCTATTTTACTCATAGAAAAGTCTGGAAAGATTGTAGATTGCAATCCATCTTTGGAAAAACTCATAGGTTATTCTAGAGATGAATTGATTGGAAAAAAATATAGAAAATTATTAATAGTTCCTGAAGAGTATTTATCAAAGCTATTAGAAAGACTTGAGAAAATCACTAAGGGTATTTCTATCCCCCCTATGGATGTTGAATTGATTAGGAAAGATGGAACAAAAATATGGACTAATATTGAATCTTCATTTGTAAAAATAGACAATAAGCCATTCATTATTATAATGGGGCATGATATTTCTGAAAAGAAAAAAGCAGAAAAAGGATTGAAAGAATTGGATGAGATGAGAAAAGAATTTATAAATCGTGCCTCTCATGAATTAAAAACACCAATAACAACCGTTTATGGCGCGTATCAATTATTAAATAGCCAATATCGAAATGAAGTTAGTAAAGATGCTCAAGAATTACTAGATATGGCGGTAAATGGCACAAAAAGATTAAAAAAATTAGTCGATGATCTCTTAGATGTCTCCAGAATGGAATCAAGAATGTTTACCCTAGAAAAACATAATGTTGATTTATCTAAGCTAATATTGAAATGTGTGAATGAATTAACCTATTTCTTTAAAAGAGGAGATCATAATCTCGAATTAAATATACCTGAGAATCTCTTTTTAAATTTAGATGAATCTAGAATAGAATTGGTCATTACAAATCTATTAACTAATGCAATAAAATATACACCCAAAAAAGGAACGATATGTATAACTATAAAAGAATACGATGATTATGCAGATATACGAATCAAGGATACTGGTATTGGGTTAACTAAAAATGAAATTGGAAAACTTTTCAAAAAATTTGGCAAAATCCAAACCCCATTAGATAAAGATTTAGACATTCAGTTAGGTACAACTGGATTAGGGCTTCATATTGCGAAAGAAATCGTTCAACTACATGGTGGAAAAATTTGGGCAGAATCTGAAGGTAAAAACAAGGGTTCAACATTCATTGTGAGATTACCTTTTAATGATTAAGTGACATTGCCTAAATTATAAAGGGATACAATATATCGACAATTTTTAATATTCATTATTCTCAAATTTAGATTTTCCAAAAACTCTAAATTTAAAATGTGTATCTAATATTAATTATTTAAATTGTGATAGAATTATGTCGATAGAATTCTTCAATCCTCCTTCTGCAATTCTAGCATTCGGGACAAAAAAAGGAGTAGAAATTGGAGGTTCAAAGTCAATAATTAGTATAGATAGCTTCCATAATTTCTTTAATGAAGGCAATATTTATACCGAAATGTCTTGGGCTGCCTTTTATGAAGAGGAAGGGCTTGAAGATCAAATTGACACATTTATGACTACTGAATATGACTCTATTCGTGAAGATCCTGAAGCATTAGTGGACATTATTGTCAAAACCATTTATCAAATAATAAATAATCGAAAAATATTCTATGGTATTGCGGATTTTGAAGTCGATGCTTTTTTAGATGAAAAACATACGGTTATTCCAGAACTAAAACTTGATTATTCCATTATCAATAAATTAATGGAAGCTCATAAACACTCTAGAGAAAAGGAGTTATTCCCAAAGATTTTAGAGGATAAGGGAGCGAAAAAAATAAAAATCGAATTTCAGGGAACTAAAAAAAATAATTTACATATTAAAGGGACCCATCTTGAAGATTTAATTAATAAATTAAGATTAGCAAAAGGCTTTGCGGTTGGTATAGTCTGTACTTCCAGAAATGCGGCTAACCTCTATATAATGAGCGACAATATAGTTTTTAGTAAGGATGAAATACCTGAGATTTATATTGATAGTGAAAATATTAAAATTATCGAATATGGTATTAAAAAGAAGCTACTCTTTCCAATATCTTGGTTTCGTATTGATATAGGGATAAGATCTTTAGAGACTTTAGAATTATGGGATAAAATTAAGGATAATCCTGAGCTTAATAAGGCTTTATCTCATTATGAGCGCTATATAACAGCATTGGTATATAAAAAATTTAAACCTATAGCAGAATCTCAAAAAATTGGCATAAACGCAGAAGATGATTTTTATAATATGACTCCAAAAGAGAGAAAAAAAGCGTTAAAAGATATGGAAAAAGCAATTGAAATCCTAAATAAGGAATATGCTGATTAATTTTTATCTTTTATTACTTTTGGAGCTTTAAAATAACCATCTTTAGTATATTTAGCATTCTTTAAAGCATCTCTCTTAGAAAGAGATTTCCAAGGAATATCGTCTCGAAAAACATTTTTTAAACCCTCAATGGGATGACGTGTAGGTTCAATATTTTCTGTGTTTAAATCTTCTAGTTTTTTAAAGTAATTTAGAATATTCTCTAACTGATTTATAAAATCTTCTTGTTCTTCCTCACTTAATTCTAATAGGGCTAATTTAGATATATAATCTAAAATTTCTTTTGAAATTTCCTTTTTAGGGGCCATATCTTTCTTGAATTTAGGTATATTTATCAGAGTAATTAATCCTCGATTTTAAATAAGGTTTTTTATACACTTACTTAATATCTTAAAAACTTATTTTAGAAAATAATAATAATAATTAAAAAACTCAATTCTTTTTCTAGCATATGGATGATTATGAAGATTTAAGACAAGAAATTCCTAGTTATGCATACATATCTCTGGCTCGCCGTGGAATGGAACGGATATCATTAGATGCATGCTTCTTACCAGGATGTGATAATGAGGATATAAAATTATTAGAACCTTTTAAAATCGAAGAATCTGAAGACGACGAAAAAATTACAAAAAAAATATATATTAAATGCAAGAAGTGTAATAGAGTTTATATATTAAAGCTTGAAACCCTAAAAAAGGTTGCAAAACCCACTAAATCTACTAATGAAGCGGATTCACTTTCACTTGGTATAGTATATATTTTAGACGAGAATGGAAAAAATTTGGGTCATTTAGGTTATTTTTAAGTTTATTTTAGTATAAATACTAATAATTTTCCATAGTCTCGCAATAATAAACGATTTTTTAAACCTATATTTGTATTATACTATTATAAGAAAAAATTCAATTGCGATATTTACATCATCTTAATAATCTGGTTGTTTTTCATGCAAGTTTCTATATATGGTGGTATAAACGAGATTGGAGGAAATAAAATCTTTATAAAGAATGGAGATAAAACCTTCTGTTTTGATTTTGGATTATCCTTTAAAGATATGAATCAATATTTTTCAAATTTCCTCAATCCTCGAAAATTTAATGGTGTTATTGACTATTTATATTTAGGACTTATCCCTCCAATCAATAAAATATACAGAAATGATTTTATTCTACCATTTAAAGAAAAATTACGTTCAGGAAGATACAATATAACGCCCTCTGATGATAATCTAATCGATGCTTGTTTTCTAACTCACGCACATTTAGATCATTGTAAGTTCTTAGGCTTCCTTAAGAAAAGTACCCCAATATATATGAATTGGATAACAGAAGCAATTGCTAATTATTTAGATGAAATTTCTTCTGATCCATTAGTTCCTGAGATTTTGCATTTTTATGAGGCATTCAAGCAAGTTCCAAAAAAGAAGCAAAAAACTAATGATGAAATTCAATATAAAAGAGCAAAGAGAACTGATTATAAGAAACACGATTGTTTAAGGAAAATTAAACTGATGGATTCTAGTAAGCCTTATTTCTTTAATACATCTAATGGAGAGATTAAAATTACGCAGTATCCTGTAGACCATTCCATTCCAGGAGCATGTTCCTATATTATAGAACACGACGGAAGAAGTATCATTTATACCGGAGATTTTAGAACACATGGATTACATAGTGATTGGGTAAGAACTTTTATTAATAATGCTAAAAAGTCTAATCCTATAACAATAATCACAGAAGGAACACGTGTGCCTTCTGTTGAGGATTTTAAGAATGAAAAATTTAAAGATGATACTCAATCGGAGAAAGATGTCCAAGAGATTTCTGGAGAATTAATTAATAACTATCATGGTTTAATTTTATTCAATTATCCATCCAGAAATCTTGATAGACTCTTACTATATTATAATTTGGCTAAGAAAAATAACCGTATTATTGCTATAACTCCAAAAATTCATATGTATATTGAATCATTAAAGAAAAAACTTGATGAGATGGAGGAGGAAAATATTAAAGAATTTTATAGAGATTACAATTTACCTGAATTTAATGATGACTTTTTATCGATTTATTTACCACGGAAAGGATGGGGTAAATTCGAATCAGAAGATTATAAAAAATTTGAACGAATCATTTTAAAAGAAGAAAATTATATCAATTATAAAGATGTTAAAGCTGAGCCGGATAAGTACCTAATGTATCTTGATTATTTTATGATGAACGAATTAATTGATTTAGATCAGAAACAAGATTCTATATTATTCATAAATTCTACAACAGATCCATTTAATGAAGAAATGGTTATTCAAGATAAAAAATTAAATGCATGGTTGAATAAATTTGGTGTTATCAAGACTGAAACCATCCATTCCTCGGGACATGTTAATGTAGAGGACTTGATTTCTACGTTATCCACAATTCAAGCCGATAATATCATTCCAGTGCATACTGAGCATGCAGAAACCTTTACTGAATTTGGACTTTCAGGGAACATTATTTTACCCGAGAAACGGAAAAAATACACGTTTTAATTGTTTTATAACTAAATTGATTCTCCCTTCTCTATTAATTTTGTAATACTATTTTATAAATACTATAGAACCATAATTAAAATAATAATAAAAATCTTTGAAAGATAATCTTTATGTCAAATATATTAGGAGAAGAAGAATCATTAAGAAAAAAAGTATGGAACACTATTAACCTCATCCAAGCAAATCAATTATTTGTTCATTCTAAAAATTTGGAAGTTAAATATTTTAATGAGGATAAGAAGAAGCTTATAACAAATACATTGCCTGAAATTTTATCTATGTGTGTTTTAAATGCGCTAGTACCAAACTCTGCTATGTTATTAGTTGGAGGACATGGTGGGGGTAAAACTACTTTAGTTAAACTATTAGGTAGGATGTTCACTGGTATGACATTGGATCAAATTGAAAGTTCCATTGTAAGGGGTCATAGTTAATCGCTCTCAGCGTTTAACGGCTAACCGCAACTCACAGAAGAAAAACTTACAGGGACTTTAAAATTAGGAAAGTTAATGAAAGACGGGGAAGAAGTAGTCGTTTGGAGGCAATTTGTAACTGGATTTTGGAAAATTATCGATGAGGTCAACAGATTGACACCATATGCCCAAGATATTCTTTTATCCTTATTAGCTGAAGGAAAAGTAAAATATTACGATGCCATTAATACTATAGAAAAATACACGCTTTATGCTACTATAAATCCACAAGATGTTGGGACATTCGAAATTTAATTTGATTTCCAAATTATTCGAAAACTGTCTCAACCGTTTCTAGATCGTTTTGGAATATCAGTTCCTATCTCAATGCCAACAAGTAATGATTTATCATTAATACTTACAGGAAAGGACGAAAAATATTCTGGATATGATGAATTGATTGAAGTACCTAAAATCTTACATATTGATGGTCTCATGGAAATTTGGTACCATGTAAACAAGATGAAATTCGAAACAGAAGTGAATAATTATATTCATGCAATAATAAGAGAATATACTTTATGTGCTCGCGTAGATAAGGGGAATTCTGAAAATATCAAACCCAGTTCTGGATTGTGTTCTGGATGTCATTTCAACACCGAACAAAGCGTTTGCAATAAAATTGATTCCATTCTAAGTGTAAGAGTAGCAAAAGATCTTCTTAGATATTCTAAAGCTTTAGCATGGTTATTAAACTTGAATATAGTTGATATTAATATTGTAAATACAATTGCACCTTACATAATATCCCATCGCGTGAAATATACATCACGAGAATTGGAGAAAGCACCATTCTGGGGTAATAAATATGAGTTTACTAAACATGTTTTAGAAGAAATTAAGAAACGATATATTAATCGAAAGCCCTGTTATGAAATAGCTACTCGTTTTCGTGATGGAACTCCAGAAGTAAATGATTTAAAAATGCTCGATAATTATGCAATGAACGATTTAATAGTTAAATTTGATCTGATCTCTTTTATAAAATCAGTAAAAGCAAAAAAGTATTCAAAATTAGCTAGAAAAATAGATATCGCTGTGAAGAATGGAGATATTAAAAGTTTATCTGAAATTAGGAATAATTTAATTGATGATCTTGAATTTCCTAATAGAGCCTATCTAATTAATTGGTGCGATCAAGAACTTTATAAACAAACAGTCTCAGATTTTACGTTTAAATATTCTCATCAAAAAGAAGTCTGGGTAGAAATTGCTGCTGAATTTCCAAATTTGGATCAACCCTTAAAAGAAGCATTAAGTAAACGGCAAACAAAACAGATACGAGCAGAAAAGGTATTAATCGAAACCAATGTTACTGGTACGGATGAGGATTCAATAGTTAATATACAGGTATCTGGAGGTGCAAATGCCTTAAAGTTAAGATCTCTTTTAGAAAATTTAGAATATATTGAAAAAGAAGGATAATTTTTCAACTACTTTAATAATTCATTTACTAATTTTATGAAGTAAGATAATAGATATCAAATTTATTAATTTTGTAAAATCAATTGTTTCAGGATCATCATTTTTTGGATCCCATCCAAAAAGCATTTTTGCTGCTTTTCCAAAATTCTTTACATACCATTTCATAATTGTAAGTTTTTGATTTTTATCTTCAATAAATTCTATTTGAGGTTTAAAATGATGGAATCCATACATTACTGACACATCCTCTGGATGTGAACGCAGATTTTTTACCCACATTGTATCTTCCCCTCTTGAAGCAAAAATGGTAATAGTATCGTTGTATCGTCTATATTCTAATGGAGTTCTTCTTATTTTTCCCGTTTTCCTTCCTTTTGTCTTTAAAATCAAAAAAATTTTCCCAAATCCTAATAACGGTAGCAATTTCACTCTATACAATGGAATCATTAAATATTTATTTATTTTTTGCCATCGCTTTAAAACCTTTTTCTTATCCTCTTCATTTTGAAAATGAAAATTAAACATAACCGATCCAGAGCGTGGTAATTCCCCATCATTCATTTTTGTATTGTTTGAATTAGGCATTATAACCATCGAATGAACATTTTTATTTTAGATTAATACAACATATATTATGAACGTGAGCATATGACAATGTATTTCATTAATACTTACTTTATTTCAAGACATTGGGCTAAACATCTTTTAACGCAAGCATTACAATTTATGCATTTTTCAGGAGTTCTTAAATCAACCTTTTTATCAATTTCATTATATACATATAAACTTCTCGGACAGACTTCTAAACATACTTTACATCCAATGCATTTATCTCTCATAATAGCAATCTGACCATATGGCTGTAATTTGTATTCACCAAATAAAAATCTCATTTTTTCATTACCTTTCTTCCAAGTTTTTTCACCTAATTCACTTTTATAAATTGGGGTTAACCCATGGAAATCTTCTGCCATAATCATTGAAATTAAAAAAGAAAAGATTATGTTCCATATTAGATGAAAAATACTAACCATTATGAATAGATTGAATAGTACTATTAAGAGAAGAACAAAACCCTCATAAATCCATACCATTATTTTTCCAGATTTAAAGGGAATACTGGGTAAAATCAGCATAGAGCCATAAATAATAATCGCTAAAATTGAGACGGTCTCTAAATAAAGTATTAGATTCAAGATTGATAAAAAAATGGCAACAATCCAAAAGATAATTGAAAATAAAAGAATTAAAATAGAGAAATATAATGTAGCCATTTCAGCTCTATGAGAAATCGGAAATCTAACTATTTTTTGTGACTCTGATTTTTTAAGTTTACTATTAATAAATGATGGAATATCTTTTGCATAAACTGGTCCAAATATTGCTGTCCATCCCGATTTTTTTTTAATAATTGTTGGATCTATTCCAGGAGCGCTTAATTGAGGTAAAATTAAAGTCCTATTAGACACAACATCGTTAATCCCGCTGGTTTTTATAATTGATAAGACTGAATCTGTATGAAAATCATCTCCACACGCTCCACACCATACATTAATTCCTTTGGAAGGAGCGATTAATAAAAAGCAGTCAAGCTTTTTAATTGCCTTTAAAACTCGCCTAACTGTTAAAATGAAATTACATGTAAGCAGAACTGGACTTTCATTTGTAGGGTTTCCAACTTTTATAAGGGTTGGTTCTATAGGGAAACCAGTCCATCTAAAAAAAAAGCTAAAAAATAATTTTACTCTATCTTTTATCCTCATTTTTCTCACATCTCAGTGTTAATCCTCTTTTTCAACCTAAATAATTTTAAAGTATCTAATAAAAAATATTTTTCTTCAATTAAAGAAAAATTATAATTTTTTAGTCTCTCTTCAATGTTTTTTAAAGATTTAGTGGTTAATTGAGATTTTAGATATGTGATAAACACTAAAGGTAGTCTAATAATAAGATATGCAATTTTTTTCAAAATTTTTTTAGGTTTAACTTCATCAACTAAAATAAATTCACCATCATCGCGTAATATTCTATTTATCTGTTTCAAGCAAAAATTTTGCTCGTCCTGATAAAGTTCACTAAATGCTAATATAGCAGTAATTTTATCAAATGAATTATCAGAAAATTGGTGATCTAATTCAATGACTGGCATTTTAATGATTTGGATCCTATGCATTAATCTTTTTACTTCAATATTTTTTTTTGCCACTTCCAGCATTTTTTCTGAATTGTCAATACCAATAACATTTGCTCCTTTTTTTGCACATAAAATTGCGAATGTTCCCGTGCCCATGCCGATATCTAAAATAGTATCATTCTTCTGAACTATAGTATCTGAAATATAACTTTTGATTTTCGGAAGTCGTCCTAACGTTAAAAATCTTATTCCTTTATCATATTTTTTCGCCTTTTTTTCCAATGCTTTCATATAAACATACGACATATCTAAAATTACCAAAACACATCAATATTTTATTATTCTTTATTTCCATGGATGGCTTTTTCTTCCAAATACTCGCAAAATGGGCAAATTCAAGTGATTGCTTATTTACTACTTTTATTATGTCAATTTTAATAGGTGATCTTAAAGAGAAATTTTCTATAATCTTTTATTATTAAATTTGGATTGGATAATCTTATTGCAAACCTTTTAAATTTAAAAGTTCTAAGAGTTATTGTAATTATAAATTATTATTATATTATTGCTTATATAAGTCTAAGGAATAAAAAAAATAAATATCCTCTTATAATAAGAATAAATGATTTAACTACAAAATATCATAAATATAACTCAGTTAATAGGGATGAGCGCTAAAAATAGAGACTTAAACGATAAAGAGAAAAAAGTCATAACATTTGCCAAAGTAGCATTTAATAAAACTCTTGCTGAATTTTACTTTCCTCCTTTAAGTGAACCAAATTTCGTATTTGATTATTCAAATAGAGAAGGATTTTATATAGATCCTATTCATAGATGGCAAATTACAATGAATTTAGCAAATTGTCCGGTTTTTTTAAACGATGACGATTATATTAATTTTTTTTATGCTATTACATTACACGAAGTATCTCATTATCAGATCATTCCTTATGATGGATTCACTAATGCTAAGTTATTAAAAGCAGCAATGAAACATATTAATGAAACTTTTGCTCCAATCGTAGTAAATTTGTTTTCCGATTTAATTATTGATACAAAGTTATACGCAAAACACCCTAAACTTATATCTTGGGAACTTAAAACCACTTACAATCATATATTAGAAGCTCATCATAAAAGAATGAGTGATTTCTCCATATTTCTTTTTTGTGTTTATGAAAAATTGTTAAAAATCACACTTCTAAAGAGTAAAATACCTGATGAATTAAATCTTCTAGCAGAGAGGGCAGAAGAGATTATCTCTAATAAATTTGAAGATGAATCTTTATGGGAGAAAAAAGTATCAAAACTCGCTTTAATTTTACAGCCATTAATAAATGTAACATTTAATCTAGTCGACATCAAACACAAAAAAAGAAAAAATTTCGTTAATAAGAAATCTCCTGCAGAAGAAAATATGTATATTGAAATTCCAGAAGATATTATAGAAATAATGGATAATCCCATCGAAAGTAGAAATATTGATAAATTAAAACCCGATAATAAGGATACTTTAACTCAAAAAGCAGAGGATTTTGCAAAAGAAACACCTTATTCAGAATTTGGAGCTCCTGCGAGTCAAGCAGGAATTCTCTTAGATTTGAATCCTTTAGCTACATGGTATAGAGGAAAAGCTAAAGATTTAATCCAAATTAAAATATATGAAGAGAAAAAGGGAGAAGAATTGCCCATTTTTCCAGAAACATGGCGATTAGGGGATCCTATAGAGGAATTAGATATAACTCAAACTCTACTAAACAGTCCAATTATTATACCAAATATTACAACACGAAAATGGGTAAAGAGAGAACATGATGGAATAATTCGTGAAGTACAAATACCAGATCTTTTACTTGTTATTGATTCTTCAGGTTCAATGAATTGGAATTATAATAAAAAGCATCCCACAGGAACTTATCATACTGCATTAATTGCAGCTTTTGCGGCACTTCACTTTGCTGCGCAAAAAGCAATAAAATTTAGCGTAATTAATTTTTCTAACATAGCAGATACATGCAATTGGACATCAAATTATCATTTAGCAGAAGAAACTTTACTGAGATATCAAGGTGGAGGCACTCAACTCCCACTGAAAGCAATTTCTAATCAATGTAAAATTGCCACTAATAATGTTTTGGTCTTTATTATTACTGATTTTGGAATTTATAATTGGAATGCTTCCAAAAAGTTGTTCCTAACTTTAACAGACCAAGGGCATCATGTTGTTGGGTTTTTCATTGGATCCTCTAAAATTCCTAAAAATAAGTTTAAGGACCTCTCTAAAAAAGTGAACTTATATCCTATCAAGAAAGATAGTGATTTGATTAATTTAGTAATCAGAGAAGTAAGAAAGTATTATTTTTAAATCATTAGGAATAAATTTAGGGAATAAAATGAGGATAATCATATTTATTGGCTGTTAACATCCCGTAAATATAATTTCATAAAATATCTTTGACTTTCGCAATATAAAAATTTTTGTTTATCGGTTAGGTGAGAGCACTTTTGAAGAATGTTTTGAATCTGTTGAAGCAATTTGAAGTTTTCATTTATTGAATTTCTAGGAATATTTTCAATCTTTTGTTTAATATCTTCAAAAACGGCAATATCATAAAATAAATCTTTTAAATTTAAAATGGGCTCCGATTCACTTAGATCCGAACTAATCATCATGATTTGATTCCTACACAGGTTTTCATATTATGAAAATTATCTATGGATAAGCTTATAATAGCAGAGAAATATCCACATATATATATTAAAAAAATATGAGATTTTCTTTTGAAATTAAGTGATATGCAGGTAATATAAAAAAGAAAAAAATTTGAAAAAGAACCCATTGGTGAAATTTAAAAAGCTTTTTTAAGCCACTCTTCAAATTTAATAGCTCTTATTTGCTCCGCCCATAATGCTTTTAAATTGGGTTCATTTGGAAGCAGATTTTGTTCTTTTAGAAGTTCATAGAGTTTTCCAACTGCTTTATCTATCAAAATTTCTAATATTTCTGGGTAATTATCAGAATTTGCATAAGCTTTCTGCAGATGCTCTTTTGTATTTAAAATAACTTTTATCCAATTATTAGCAAACTGTAATATATATTGCTCTAAATTGGACATATCTTTCTTTTTAAAGATCGGAAAGGTTAATTCATATTTGTTATCTTTAACTTTAATGAGATTATACCATTCCAGATTCATTAAATGATTCTGAATAGTAGCCTCATCCCACTGATATTTTATCTTAGGATTATATTTTTCTTGATTAATCAACAATGGTTTTGGCGAAAAATGTATCTTATCCCGTATTTCCTTTAGCGTTTTAGATCCATCTGAAAGAATTATTAAAATTTCTCTCCGAACTTTATTATCCAAAACCCATGGTATTTCAGAATCATCCCACGGTTTTCCGGTTCCAAACTCAAACCAAGGTTGGATTTCATCAACTACAATCTTACCATTGAAAAGATAATCATGGTATTTCGTATTTTCTTTCATTTATCATTCCAAACTTATATATTGTTCACTTCTACATTTTATCTATTTGACTGAATCATAAAACTTCAAATATTCCAGGAAGATATAACCAACCTGTTTCTGCATGGATAATTATTCCATTCTCATCTATTACAAACTGTCCTGGGCCTTGTTTTTCCCAACCTTCATAGTCACCATGCTCTATTCCCTTAGATTTTGCTTCTTTTAATTTTCCCGGAATTTTCGTTAATGCACCCGCAGTCATCATTCCTAACCCATATTCGGCATATAATTCTTCCTTTGTAGACGATATTACAGGGAAATCAATTGAATATTTCTTAATAAATTGATTAGCCACTTCTTCCCCTGATTGTGTTATATATAACAATATTGCTCCTTTTTCTCGTATTTTTGGAACACTCTCAAGTAAAATGTTCAAATCTAACTGACATATCGGGCATCCGAAGTATCTACTAAAGATTATTACTATTTTTTGTTTGCCTATTAAATCTTTTAGTACAATATTGCCCATATTAAAGGAATTTATTTGAAATAAAGGAGCTTTCTCTCCCACTTTTAGTTTATTTTTTCCCATTTTTTTTCACTTTTTCTATTTTAATTTTCCTCTCTAATTCTCATTTTTAATATTATTAATCTTCATTAAGCATTGCTTCTATTAGGATATCTGTTGCTTCTGCTTCTGTCAAACCTTTTGCTTGAATTTCATCTAACCATTTTTGCGGAAATCTTCCTAAAGAAGCTTCATGTGAAACACTACATGTAGGGTCTGTTGCCCTAATAAATGGACGTGCTCTGCAGATTGAGCCTTTTCCAAGTACTATTTCGCTGCATTCTACATGACCATTACAATATGGAGCATTCCCTTCAGTAACGCCGAACATTAAAACCTCTCCACCATCTCGAGCTGCAGCTTTCATTTTTATTATACTTCTTGCTTTTTCCCCCTCAAGAAACACAGAATCTTTAATTCTGATCGAATCACGCCTACTTTTGCCAAATGCTCTTATATTTGACTTAATTACACTATTTTTCATCGCATAAATATCAATTAAAATTTTAACCTTACCAGGAGTTCCCTTAGTTAAATTGAAATTATTTTCGAAAACGCTATTCTCTCCTATATACATATAGGCTACAGGAGCCACTAAAGCACCACTCTTCTCTCCATGGTAATGAGTTTCGCTATATTCGAAATTACAATTATTTCCTATATAAAAATGACCGAACATTTTATGGATTAAACCATCTGCATTAGGAAAACTACAATGTGCTTGTATTTTTACATCAGTATTATCCTCTGCAATAATCCTAGGAAAGATTTCTTGAATTCCCGTTTCTTTGTTTACTCCAAAACATAGATGTATCGGTTCTTCATGAACCGTTCCCTCTTTAATAATCACATCAGCAATAATACCATTTGGAATTTCTTTTCCTTGTAAAATAACACCCTCTACTTGTTCTATTCCTGAAATTTTATTAAAATTCAATAATAATTTTGCACCCTTACCATGACCAGGCATAAAATCTCGAATATCGATGTTATAATCTTCAAGACTTTGCAATATTTCTTCAGGATAGCCAGTTTTACTCATGACATATTTTCCTCTCTGAAAATTTTATCGATATAATCGTTATCAAAACATACTCCTCCATTCTTATAGAGGGTTCTTTTACAGAATTCTTTCAGTCCTGCCTTAGCACAATATTTAAGCATCACTTTAGGGAATTCATCTGTTAATAATGCATCTCCTCGCCATAAAAGTGTTCCATAATCTGCTACCATCCCTATATCCTCACGATGAGTGATGAGTAAAATTGTCATATCCAAAGCTTTTATTCTATTAAAAATATTTAAGAAATCCTCCACAACAATCATATCTAATCCACTATCAGGTTCATCTAAAATGATTAATCTTGGTCTCATCGCGATTGCCGCAGCTAATTCAATTCTTTTGCGTTCTCCACCACTAAGTGTCTCATCTATCTTTCGATTCATATATTTTTCAGGCTCTAAATTAACTATTTTTAATGATTCATCAACTCTCTCTTTTAAAATAGTCTTATCTTTAATTCCAAGTGTTATATATTTGAAAACAGATAATCCTTCTATTCTCGCTGGTTCTTGCCATGTTAAAGTTATTCCTAACTTTGCCCGTTCTGTTATTGAAAGATTAGTAATATCCTTTCCATCGAATATGATATTACCCTCTTTTATTTTATATAACTCTAATCCCATTATGGTATATGCCAATGTGGATTTTCCTGAACCATTAGGTCCAATAACGGCATGTATGGAATTTTCTTTGACTCCAAATGAAATATTGTTTACAATTACACATTTTTGGTCAAAAGTAGGAATAGTTACGTTCTTTAGTTCTAGTAGCATTTTTCTTCTTTTTAATTAGTTATATTCTACTATTATTTATAATTCTTAGATTTTTTAATAGTTTATTTTATCATTCTTATTCTAATTTATTTTATAATTGAAAATTTATAACAGATCAACTTTTATAGTGTAGTGTTCACTAAATATAATAATTAAAAAAAAAGTATAATAATGTTGTATCTTAAAATTCAATAAATTATAATTCTAAATAAAAAGGTGATATTCATGGTTAAAAAAGAATATATATGTTCCAAAGGGAAAAGAAGTACTCTTGTAATCGAGGATCTGCATACTGAAATAAAAGAGGGAGCTACAATGATTTTAGGATTCGCAGGAATCGGTTTAATCGGTCCTATTGTAGCCAATGCTCTAATTGAGCAGATACCTGATATAAAAGAAATTGGTTTTGTTACATCTGAGTATCTTCCTCCGATATCTGTATTCTATCAAGGAGTATTAAAGCATCCTTTCAGAATATATTACTCTCCTCAGCATAATCTGATAATTGGAATAGTTGAAGTTCCTTTTCAAGTTTCGGCAGCTTATAATGATCTTAGCAAAACAATCACAAACTGGTTATTATCGGACGATGTTAAGGCTAAAGAGGTTTTAATCTTTCAAGGAATTCCTCAAAGAGGTATAATCGATGATTATCCGGTGTATTACGCTGCAGAGGAAGAGATGATTGAAAAATTAGAGACATATGGTCTGGAAAAACTTGATAAAGGAATCATAGTTGGTCCTGAGAGTACAATTCTTAATGAAGCTTTAACTAGTAAATTGAAAGCCTATGCTTTGTTTACCCCAGTATTGGAAATCCCTACTCCTGAAGGAGCCGCTTCTATTATAGAAGTCCTAAACCAAATCTATAATCTAAAGATTGAAACATCTAAGCTTATAGAAGAAGGAAAAGAAATAAAAGCAAAAATGTTAGAGTTAGCAGAAAAAGCTCAACAATATCAAAGACAACAATTACCTCAAGAACCTAAAGAACGCTATACTCAATATTTTCAATAATTTAATGAATTTACCAAAATTTTCTATTTTTATCTACTTTTTATTTTTATCTAAGTTTTTGAATTAATATTTTATTAAACCTACCTTTATTTTTCTTAGTTCATTTCCTAAAATGGATTAGCTGTATAAGGAGGTTATTATTATTAGAGAAAAATTTATCCCCGTTCAGATAAACCAAGAAATGTGTTTAAGATGTGAGCGTTGTCTTAAAGCCTGTAAAGCAAATGCTATCTACTTCGATCATGGTATTAGAAGAGTTGATTATGCTAAATGTAAGGCTTGCCTTAACTGTGTCCTTGTCTGCCCTCGAAATGCGATCGAAGTATCTTCAATAACACAACCAGATCAAGTTGTAAGTATTAAGATAGATCATGAATTATGTAATATGTGTGAAATGTGCTTGGAGGATAATGGGAAATTTTGTCCTAAAAACCTTTTCTATAAAGCTAAAGTTCATAAAGGAGATGAAGAAGAAATTGGAATAAGATTTAAGTATAAAGAGATCGCAAAGTGTCAAGGATGTTTGAAATGTGAGTTATCATGTCCTACAGGTGCAATAAAACCTGTTAAATATGAGTTATGATAAGGATTATTATTCTTTTTCTTTCATTTTACTTAAAATAAGATCTTTAATTTCAGAGAACTTGGAGATCACATATATACCTTCTAATTGATGTAATTTCTTTATATTTTCTAATTCTATATCTCTAATTTTCAAAACTAATGGATTTCCATCAGGTCTAGTGGTAACAATTGGTTCTGTGTCTTGGTCAGAAGGAAAAATATATACTTTTTGCCCTCCCTTAATAGCTTGTGCAACACAATTTGTGATAAGGGTATCTGCGATGCCATATACAATTTTTGCCACACTATTTGCTGATACAGGACATACAATAAATACATCAAATTTTCCTATTTGTAATGGTCCAGCATAAAAAGGAATATTAGGGGTCTTTTCAATACTTACCTTTTTAACAACTTCTTTTAATTTTAACCATTTCTTGTACCATTTAACGACCGCAGCTCCTTCTTTCGTCAGAATAACTGTAAGATCTACTTCATAATTAAGCTGAAGGTCCTCCATCAAAGCAATTGACTCATCCAACACGAAACCTGTCCCAGTTATACCCCATAAAAGCTTAAACATTTACTTTTCCTCTCTAATTAGATATAAAATTAACTTTTTAAGAATTATTCTTTATATATAAAATCTAATTATAAGACTTATTAATTTTAAGAACATAAGTGAAATTGTTTTAAATTGAGTAATACTATTTATGATTAATTGTGAAGGAATCAAAATATATTTACCTAGATTACGCTGCGACAACACCAATGGATCCTCGTGCTATCGAAGTTTATAATAGAAGTATGAATGAAAATTACGGTAATTCCTCAAGTCTCCATACAATTGGACAAAAAGCGGCAAGATCTTTAGTTAATTCACGTAATACCGTCGCCTCATTAATAAATGCTGATCGCGATGATATATTTTTTACTTCCTCAGGAACAGAATCAGATAATTTAGCAGTTATGGGAGTAGCATTAAAAAATAAAATGCGTGGAAATCATATTATCACAAGTGCAATTGAGCATCATGCAATAGAAAACCCTTGTAAGTATTTAGAAAAGAATGGATTTGACATTACTTTCTTACCCGTTGATAAATATGGTCTAATTGATCCTAACACATTAGAAAGTAATATTACTGAAAGTACTATTCTCATCAGTATTATGTTTGCAAATAATGAAATTGGGACAATTGAACCTATTAAAGAGATCGGAGCAATTGCAAAGGAGCATGATATTGTTTTCCATACAGATGCGGTTCAAGCATTTGGTAAAGTTCCAATTGATGTAAATGAGTTAAATATCGATTTATTATCTGCTTCTGCCCATAAACTGTATGGTCCTAAAGGAGTTGGAATGCTTTATATCCGAAATAAGGGATTTCGGGAGGGATGGGGGAAATTTATTAAACCATTAATGTATGGAGGAGGTCATGAAAGAGATATGAGACCGAGTACCGTAAATGTTCCGGGAATTTCTGCATTTGCAAAAGCCGTAGAATTAGTTGGTGAAGAGATGCCATATGAAATTAAAAGACTAACTCATCTTAGAGATAAAATTATAAATAATGTATCTGAAAATATAGAAGACTGCTTCTTAAATGGGCACCCTACTCAACGCCTTCCTAACAATGTAAATTTAAGTTTTAAATATATTGAAGGTGAATCAATGGTTTTAGATTTAGATTTTGAGGGCATTGGTGTATCTACTGGTTCAGCATGCTCATCTAAATCACTAGAGCCCTCTCATGTATTATTAGCTATTGGTATAGAACCTCAAGATGCACATGGATCTTTAAGAATAACTTTAGGAAGATTTACTACTGATAAGGAGGTAGATTATTTTCTTAAAAAGCTTCCTCCTATCGTGGAACGATTAAGAAAGCTATCCCCTCTTACAAAAAAAGAATAGGTAATACTTGTTTTTTAGAGTGTGAATAACGATAATAAAAATAAATATCCAATAGATAAACCAATATGAATGACCGCGAATGTTGCTCCTACTTTTAATAATCTTTTAAAATTTAAATTTTCTACACCATTGTTCTGAGCAATTTTCAGCGTCATCATATCACATGCGGCTCCTTGAGGTATCAAATTACCTCCAATATTAATACTAATTATAAAAGCGAAAAATAAGGGAATAGAGGGAAAATGAAATGTATCAATCAACAATGATATGATTGGAATAAAAATTAATGCTGTTGGAGTGTTTGCTACAAAACCAGAGATTAAGCTTACAAGTAATAAGATAATAAAACTAACCATAAAAGGGCTTAAAACTTCGAAGGGAATATTTATAAAAAGATCTTTGAACCCCGCTTCCAATAAACACCCAATAACCACGTATAAAGCGATAAAGAAAAATATAATTTCCCACTCTACATCTTTTAATATATCGATAGTCTTTTTTTTAGTAAATTTCGTATTAATCAATACTAAGGTAAAAGCAGAAAATGCAGCTGTTAAATATAATAAAGGTAAAACTGCAAAAAGAGCAATTGTAATTATGATTCCAATACTGTTAACATAAAACATTTTACGATTTGAAATCATAACATCTGTATCAACTAGTTCTAGGACAAAATTCTTCTGTTGTTCTTCTATTTCTGGTTCCTTTTTTAAGATAAACCTGTCTATAAGATAAATAGTTATAAATAAGAGGAAATAGGAAAAAATCCAATAATTTGTAATAAAATATGCAGTATCTAAGGAAAATGCTGTCGATATAATAATATTTTCACCACTAGAAAAAGGGGTGATGATCGAACCAATATTTATGCAAATAGTCATTCCCAATAAATAGGTACCCGATCTAATTTTTAAAAATCGACATAATCGTATTACAACAGGAGCTAAAATCAAAACAACAATAACATCATTAATAATAGCTGCTAAAATAGTTGTTATAATGCATATTAAATAAAGAAAGGTTCTTCGGTTTCCTTTTGAGATTTTGAAAAGCTTAACTGCTAAATATTCTAATATGTTTGAATCTTGCGCGATTTTAGTGATAATACTCATACTTAAAATAATGATAATGGCATCAAATTCAATATAATCAATAAAATCCCAAAAAGTTAAATTATTAACAACACCGGTAACAAATGCTGCCGTAAAACAACCAAATAATGAAATAGCGACAAAATCTAAATTTTTGGATGAGTAACTCACCAAAATTATTCCAAATATAATAAAGACAAAAATTATTAGAATTAGATTCATATAACCTTAAAAAAAACATGATTAAATTAAACTATTTCTCTATTCCATATCTTTTTTCCGCAGATTCAAGAATATTTTGGAGCATTTCTTTATAAGAAAGCCCTGCATGCTTAGCCATTTTAGCGAGATGTCCGTCCCAACACCAACCAGGGTTAGGATTGACCTCAAGCAGCTTAGGATTTCCCTCAGAATCAAGTCTCCAATCAAAACGTGCGTAATCTTTGCATTCAAGTCTTTCAAATAGTTTTAATGAGCATGATTCGATAATTTGAACTGTTTCAGGGTCTAGTTCTGCCTGAATAGATTTTAAATTCCAATAGGGTGATTCGGGAAGCCATTTTGCTTCATAACCACAGATTTTAGGCAATTCTGGGGGTAATACGGAATAATCTTCTTCTAATATTGGCAAAACAATATAATTATATGGGGGATTCCCAATGATTCCTAATGTTAAATCTTTTCCCGATAAGTATTGTTCTATTAGTATTGAATTATTATAACCGAATCTTTCACGAATATCGCGTACCGCATTTAATAATTGCTCTCCATTAAATACAACATTATTCTGAGTAATTGCAAAACTTGAATCACCAAAATTTGGTTTCACTATTGCAGGAAAATATAAAGGAAGATCAATTATTTTATCCTCAGGTTTAACAAAGATTGCTTCAGGTACGGGAACCTCTAACTCCTTAGCAACGCCTCGAACTAACGACTTATCATAACAAAATGCTAAACATTGAGGTCCAGAACCAGTATATTGATACTTGAGAATATCTAAAATTGCGGGAATATGTAATTCTTTACGAGGATCATTATAATATCCTTCATCACATAAGTTAAAAATATAATCAATTTTTCCTTTCAGTTTTGTTAGTTCTTGAATCAAGGTATCATGATTATCTATATATATGAAATTATATCCCTCCAATTCTTGGAGTGCTGCCTTTAATTGTGCGATTGTATAAAAATCATCATCATCAAAAATGGTTGAAGGTTTTAATAAGTCAGGTTTATGCGGATCACCAAGTAATACTATAATATTTTTATTTATTGCTTTTAATCGTTTTGTTTTTTGGGTCCATTCTTTCTTAACAACTGCAGTAACAATAATTCTTCTTTCCATCATCCCTAGATCTTGATCTTTTTGAGAATTGGGCGATAAATTCCCATGAAATACAATATCACTAAATCCTGCTTTCTCAAGAATTTCAGTGATCTCTTCAACTGAATATAATCTTTCGGCGTAAAATTGATCTACAAGAACCCCCTTATTAACATGGGTAATTACTTCTCGAGAGATTAATCGTTGTTTATCTAATGATAAGGATCGCTCTCTACAAACAAAGAAGTCTTTATCAATCCATTCCCATGATCGTGGTAAAAAATTATTTCGTAAAAAACCCCCATCGGTTATATCTATCAATATTTTCCCCCAAGGCTTTAGCGTGCGAAATGTCTCTTTAAGAACGCGTAAATCATCATTAATTGTTTCAAAATAACCAAAACTATTTCCTAATATTAAAACATTATCAAAGTTATCTGAAGGATAAGGAAGTTTCCTGGCATCACCCTCCCGAAATTTACATAGAAGACCATTTTTCTTAATTGTTGCTCGAGCTTTTTGAATTAAGTAGTGAGATCGATCCAGTCCCTCGACTCTTTCGAATCCTCTTTTTGATAATTCAATACTATGCCTCCCCTGGCCGCAACAAAGATCTAAAATATGGCTCTCAGGTCTAAGCTGTACAATTTCTGAAAAAAGATTTATTTCATGGGATGTAATTAAATCATCATCCACAACATCCCCATCTGTTTTTAAATAATAGGCATTAAAGATTTTTTTCCACCAATCTTTTTTTACATATTCTTCTAAATCAGCTATAGGACCTAAACAAATGGGTTTATTCACATTATTACGAATATTTTGTTTTTTAGAATTAGTAATATTGTTCGATTTTTCTGGCATTTTCCTTTTTACATTTTATTATGTATTATGTGAATTAAAAATAAACATTTTACAAAAAAGTCTATAGAGTAGGGAAAATCTAAATCCAATTAAATTAATTGGTAGTAGTTTTATCATCGAATATTCTTTCTAGATAGACCTTTTTAGCAATAAATTTTAATATAAAATCTATGAAATTTTATTAGATTTTTAAACAATAATATGCCTATAATAGTTTATAAATTTTTTCCAATTAAATTAATTGGAGTAAAGTTTAAAAATAGCGGGTTTAAAGAGTAATATTTAAATATCCATATTGATTTTTAATGTAATTGTTTATATATAGTTTAATAATATGAAATAAATAAAAAAAAAGGAGAGAAAGATATGGACCTAGAATATAATATTGGGTTGGAGAAAGACGAGGACGATGAAGATTGGGATGATGATGATGATGATGATAACGATGGAGACTTCGATGACGAAGATTCCGATGAAAACGATGAGGACTGGGATATGGACGATGACGATTTTGATGATATAGATGATGACATAGATGAGGATTAAGTATTACTCTAATCTGCAAATTCTACTATGCTCGTTCTTCGATTCTATAATTGATATTCAAAATAAGTGAAAATTTTTTTTAAAGCGACTTCTCATTATTAATAAAAAATATATTTTAATTCATCATAATTGATTATATGGCTAGCGAAGAGAATTCTAAAAAATTAGCTATTTTAATACTAATAGGAGGAAAAAGTACTCGCTTTGGAACTGAAAAAGCAGTAATACAATTATTAGGAAAACCACTAATTTTGCACCAAATAGAGACACTAACTAAATTTGATGAAGATATCTTTTTAGTCGCCCATTCAGATGAACAAATATTTAGTTATAGGAAAGAAATCGAATTTCCAAGAGAAATTACTTTTATTGTTGATGATCGAGCTATTTTTAATCATCCTAAAATTTTTCAACCAATGTTGGGCATATATTCTGGATTTAAAGAACTCTTAAGACAAAATTTTCAGAAAGCATTTGTATTGTCTTGTGATATGCCGTTAATTAAGCCAGAAGTTGTTGAACTTATGATAAAACAAGCTATCGGTTATGATTGTGTTATCCCCCAATGGAAAAATGGTTTTTTAGAACCATATTTTGCAATTTATCCCGTGGAGAAAGGATTCCAAAAAGCAAAAGAAATCTTAATGAATGAGAATTACGGACTACTAAACTTAATTGATAAAAACTGGAAAATTAATTATGTGCCTGTAGAGGAAAAGATACAACCTCTAGATCAAAATTTAACTAGTTTGATCAATATTAAGGGGCCAATAGATTTAGTAAAATTGTCCAAGTTATATTAAAATCAAAAAATTTCTCTTATTTAAAATTAAAATAAAAAATTTTTTTTTATTTAACAAATCGCTATATATTTCTAATATAAATTGATGATGATATAGTGATTATAAAATTCTTAGTATAATTATAGCTTTAGGATGTTTCATTGGAGTAATAATTCTTATAATCACAGAAAATTAAATAGAGCAATAGCAGCTTTATCAGGAGCAGTTATTGTTTATTTTGTATGAACGTTCTTAGAAGGAATGAACTTTAATGTAATCATTGAACTATTATTTGGAACTGAAAGTGAAGGTTTTGTAAATCTTCACTCCCTTATTTTAATTATAAGCATGATGCTTATTGTGGCAATTTCTAATGAAGCAGGGCTTTTTCAATATATCGCTTTAAACTTAATTAAACTATCAAAAGGAAAGCCACTTTATCTAATGTCAATTTTTTGTTTAATTACGATATTTATTTCTGCGATATTAAACAACATTCTGACTGTTATTATACTTATCCCTCTGACAATAACAGTTTCTCGTATTTTAAATGTAAATCCTTCTGCTTATATACTAACTCAAGCAATTTTAGTCAATATTGGTGGAACTTTTTTCACGATTTCATCTATACCTAATATATTAATTAGTACTTATGCTGATATTCAATTTATTGATTTCTTTTTGAATGTTGGAACGATTTCTTTAATAATTTTTGTTTAACACTTGTCTTCTTTATTTTTATATTTAGGAAATCCCTAGACATCCCCCAAGAAGGTATTAAAATTTTAAGAGAATTTAATGTATGGAATTTTGTACCTAATAAAATGTTGTTATTAAAATCACTATTTACGTTAATCCTTGTATTTATCTTGTTTATTATTATTCCTACATCAATATTACCTACTGATATAATTGCGTTAATTATGGCATTATTTTTAATAATCATTAGTAGACTTGAAGCAAAACAAATTATTTCTAAAATAGATTTTGAGTTAATCCTCTATCTTTTGGGGATATTTATTATTGCTGGAGCTCTTGATATCCTGGGAGTTGTTCAATTCCTGGGAGAAATAATGTCAAATCTCTCTGGAGGAGATATATTTTCTCAACTCATTATTATTCTCTGGATATCTTCATTTTTAAGCAGTGCTATTGATAATATTCCTATAACTAAATTGTTAATCCCTGTCATAAATACCATTTCAAATAACTACCCATCAGCTATGCGACATCAATTTTTCTTTTGTCTAGCTATTGGAGCTAATTGGGGAGATAATCTTACACCGCTTGGGGATAACATATTAGTAGTCCAAATAGCTGAACAAAATAAGCGTCCTATCAGTTTTAAACAGTTTTTCAAAATAGGTTTTATAATAACACTCTATCAGATAACACTAGCATCGATATATTATACTCTAATCTTCAAGTTTCTTATTGGAATAATGATTACTTTATCTATTGTTATCCTAATCATTACACTTTTTATTATAATTAAGATTGGTCCTAAAAAGTTAAAAAACATAATTGAAAAAGTTATAAATAGATTTAGAAATATTTTCATAGAGTGAGATAAAATGGTTTTTAAAAATATCAATCGTATAAAAGCAGCATTACCCGAAGTAATTCATATAGTAATGTTTTATAATAATGGCACTATTTTTCAAACCACATTTGAGCAAGATATTAATATCCCTAAATTAGGTGAAGTTTTAGCGAAAATATTAAATCAGGCAAGAAAAATTAATGGTTTATGTAAGTTTAAAACTAATGATTATATCAAACTTATATTTGAAACAGAAGAAGTATCCATTATATTATTGAAACTAGGTGAAGAGAGTAATATCGCATTGTTTTTTAAAAATGAAGAATCAAAAGAGATTAACCTTACTCTTATTAAACGATATCTTACTAGAATCGAAGAACTAATTGATATGGATAAAAGAGAATTAATTTTGAAGCAAATATTAACAAAAGAAGAAGAAGCAAAAACGTTAGAAACGTACTTAACGAAAAAAAAAGAAGAATTAGATGAGTTACGAAATAAAATGGAACAAGAAAGTTCTGATTCTGATGCAAAAAAGCTTAAAAAAGAGTATAGTTTAATAGAACAAGATTGGCTTAAATTGAACGAGGATATAAATAAAATTAATTTAGAAATGAATAATTTAAAAAAAGAGATAGAAAAAACACAAAAAAAATAGAAGAATAATTTTATAATAAAAAATTTTAAAAAAAAGATGTTATTATTAAAAACCAGAGAACTATTTTCTTGGGTGATGAAAAAATGAATCAATATACTTATAAATATAATTCGATAGTAAATGATATCATTTATATAAAAAGTGAATTTAAGAAAAAAGGGCAAGAATATGGAATTATTAAAGTAAACAAAAATCTAATTAACGTGTTTGTAGAAGCAATTGATTTAATGTCAGTATCATCAACTATATCATCAAAGTTTAGTGAAAAATTAGAGAAATTCATAATGCCTAGATTTATGGAACTAAATGAAATAGCATATACTGAGAAATCATTACCAACTGAAATAGGTGTAGAACTTTCAAAAGAAAACCAAAAAGAGATGCTAAACGCTCTTAGTACTGCTAATGTTGTAACTGATTTAGAAAGTAAAGGTTATCCTCTTAATGAATTAAAAACAATCTTAAAAAATACTGTTTTTTCAAAGCAAAAATAATCTTTTTTTTGTTCATAAAGTATTTTTTTCCTGATAATTTTTATTTAATATCTATTAGGATGTTATTATTTGATTACTTATGTTATTTTTATTTGAAAATCCAATATTTTCTTTGATTATTTTACCAATACTTATTTTTTTCGCTCGGGTTGCTGATGTAACATTAGGAACTTTAAGAATAGTGTTTATTTCACAAGGTAGGAAAAAATTAGCTCCCATTGTGGGATTTTTTGAGATTTTAATATGGTTACTAGCAATTGGACAAATATTCAGCGATTTAACAAATATAATCTATTATTTTGCATATGCGGGAGGTTTTGCAACGGGAAATTATGTGGGTTTAATGATCGAAAATAAAATTTCATTAGGATTATTAAATCTTCATTTAATAGTTAAAGAAAATCCAGAAAAATTAATCAATATTTTAAGAGAAAAAGGATATGGATTAACTACTATGACTGCTGAAGGGACAAAGGGAATGGTTAAATTAGTTATGTTAATTATTAAACGTAAAAATCTTCCCAAAGTTTTAAGTATCATTAGAAAGAATAATCCCAAAGCTTTTATTTCTATTGAACAAGTAAGTTCTGTTGATGGAGGTAATTTTCCTCCAAGAGAAAGAACTCGTTGGCTTTTATTTAAAAGACGAAAGGTTTAAGTGATAAATAAAAAATATGAAAAATTCGTAACAATTTTTTGTTAAGATAATTTGATCTATTTAATGGTTAGTGAGGAATTAAAATTTTCGGATTATACAATTAATTTAGAAGAAAAAGACATATCTGATGTCTCTTTTAAAACTAAATCATATTCCAATAAACTAAAATTAATGGAACAAAAAAATATCCTTCAAAAACCTATAAAGGAAGTAATAGAACATCTCTTTGTAAAAAATAATCTTATTTCTGAAAAAACAAAAAAATCAATTTCTAGAATAATATTTTCAGAAAAACATAGAACTATTATACCCATTACTAAATCTGGAAAAGATTTCATCTATAATCGGGATAAATTAATTCAAATGTATGGATGGTATTTTTATGTTTTAAAAGCTGAAAAGAAGAAGCAAAAAAAAGCTCAAATCCATAAAGAAGAAGAAACTATACTCACCGAAAAATACCAGTTCAACGATAATACAATTAGTTTAAAAGAAAAACGAAATATGCGGGCTTTATACAATACTAAAGAATATTTTGCTTACAAACGAGTTTTAGAATCAGAAAAAATCCCTCAAATGCCCATTAAAGAAGTCCTCGATGATCTCTTTTATAAGAACCAAACTATTCCTGAAAAGGAGAAGAAATCAATAAAAAAAATAATATATTATCAAGAAAAAAGAGTTATTGTGGTAAAATCTTTAATTGCAGACGTGATGTATGAAAATTTAAAGGAGATAGTAAATAAATATGGCTGGTATTTTTACATAACAGGCGTCCCTGTTGGAGGTAGTGAAATCTCACTTGCTATTGATAAAATCGAGAAGAGATATAATGAATCATACTTTGAAAATATTTCTTTAAATAATGGGGAAAGTGATTCTGAAAAGATAAGAGTTACAATATATCCTATTGTATTGAAACCAAATCATAACTGTCATATCTTAGGATTAGGAAAGCTCAATATTTTATTAGATTGCGGTCTCTCTGAACCAAAAGAAGAAGAGGATAAAGAAGGTGATTTCAACTATATACAAGAATATTTAGTTAATTTTTCAAAACTTCTGGCTGATGCTGAGAAAAAAAGGAGTCAATTGGAACTAGAAAAAGATATTAACTTTGAACAAGTAAATTCTGAGATAGATGCAATATTTTTATCACATAGCCATTACGATCATATCTCTGGATTAAAACAACTCATAAAAACTTTTCCTGATATTCCAATTTTATGCTCAAGAATAACTTTGGATTTATATTTACTTCGCGATTCTAACTTTTTGAAGCAAGAATCACATACAAATATAGAGGAAGAGGAATATCAAAATATAGTTAGAAATGTTATTTATGTAGAAAACGGTTCGAAGGTAAAATTCAAGGAGAAGGGATGTTATCTTTCTTTCTACCATGCGGGTCACATGCCTGGCGCACTAATGATATTAGCAAAAGTCAAGGATTTCCGTTTTCTATATACAGGGGATTACACTTATTATGATATAACCCCGTTTGCTGGAACAAGAAGATTTTTAGGACAAATTTCGAAACCTATTGATTATCTTCTAATAGATGGAACCTGTGCAATGGAAGATTACGGAGATATATCTGAAACATTTCACAGTTTAATATTATTCTTGGAACAAAAAGCAGAATATGAGGATAGTGTGTTAATCGGAGCTGACCCTTCAAGTTTAGCAATTACTTTCATGTTAATCTTTTGGAGATATTTTAGAAAACTACAAATAAGAAAGAATTTTAAAAATAGACCCAATATTTATGTCGATATGATGGTAAAGAAAAATATTCAAGTTATAAATCATCGCTATGAATATATTTACGGACCAATTTCTAACCTCATACGAGATAAAGCGAATCCTTTTAATAGTATAAAATTTCGGTGGTTTGACGTAACGGATTTAGAATTTTTAAGAAAAAAGAATAATATTATTATAAGTCATCCTCCTGATCTCTCCTATGGGATTATTCGAAACATTATTAATATCATTGGAAGGAATCCACATAATTTAGTCTATCTCGCAGGCTCTATTCATGAAGAACCTGGACAAGCTTTAATTTCTGGAAGCGATGAAATTACATTTTCAGAAACATGGAAAGTCCCCTTCAGAGCACTATTAATAAATACTTTTGTTCCTCAGTTAAAAATTATCCTACACTCTGATAAAAAACAACTCACAAAAATGATTGAAAACCTTGAACCGAAAGAAGTATGCTTTTTTCATCAGTCTGCTAAAAATCTAATAGACGTTGTAGACTATGTGAAAGAATTAGGTGTAGAGAAGGTATCATTACCTCAGAAAAGAAAATTATTAATTTTAAATTAAATACAATATCAATATAATATTAGAATTTTACATTACACATTTGACATTCATTAAATTAAAGAAGGTTAGCAACATTGTACTCAGATAAAGTATTGGATCATTTCAAAAATCCTCGGAATATTGGAGAAATGAAGGATGCAGATGTTGTGGGCGAGTTTGGGAACCCTGTTTGCGGAGATCTTATGTATATATATATTAAGGTCAAAGAGAAGGAAGGAAAGAAAATTATTAATGATATTTCCTTTCAAACATTTGGCTGTGCCGCAGCCATAGCTACATCGTCAATGATTACTGAATTAGCTAAAGGAAAAACTTTAGAAGAAGCTAATAAAATAACAAGAGATGATGTTGCTGACTCATTGGGCGGATTACCTCCTATAAAGCTCCACTGCAGCAATTTAGCAGCTGATGCTTTACATGATGCAATTCAGAAATATTTTTCTAAACAAAATAAGAGCTAAGAGTCTCTATTTTAAATATAGTAATACTTTAAATGAAATCTCTCCCTTAGTAGTACTTATTATTTGTAAATAATTCGGATGTATTTCAAATTATAAGCAATAGCTATTTTTATTGTATTATCTATTTTTAGAGTAGGATTATTTTATAAGGTGATTAAATCTGGAATCTCCAGAAAAAATTAAAATCAAGCTTGGCGGAATGACTTGTGCATCATGTGCTTTAAAAATTGAAACAAAACTTAAAGATATGCCAGGAGTTTCTAGTTCCGTGGTAAATTTCGCGAATGAGGAAGCGACAGTAGAATATAATGATAAATTAACAAATTATGGAGAATTTGATAAAGCTATTCGTGATTTAGGTTATAAATCAACTTTAGCAAAAGTGGATATTAAAATTAATGATCCCCTTGATGAGAATGCTTTTAATTCACTAATTAGTAATGTTAAATTAATTGAGGGGATATATAATGTTCGAGGAAATTTTGTGGCATCTAAATTATTCATTGAATTCAATGAATTAAAAATTGATGAAAATAAAATATATACGAATATTAAGAAATTGGGTTATAATATCGAAAAAGCAGCAGGGGCTATTGATAAGGAAATTGAAAAACATAAAAAAGAAATGAGATATAGGCTTCGAATCTTATTGATATCTTTAAGTTTTACTCTGGTTATTACTCCAATAAGCTGGTGGGTAGCAGAATCTTTTATTAGGAATATTGTACTTTTTTTCTTAGCTTTAGGCAATTATAGTATTGCAGGTTCTTTTTTTCTTATAGGAGCATACAAATCATTAAAAAATAGATCAACAAATATGGATGTTTTAGTTGCGTTAGGAACTACTACTGCCTTAGTCTATTCAATATTAACAACTTTCTTCATTGATGGAAAAACATTTTATGAAGCAATGTCAATGATTTTATCATTCCTATTAATTGGGAAATATTTTGAACAAAAGACAAAAGGGCAAACATCTGAGGCAATAAAAAAACTTATTGGCTTACAACCTAAGACAGCAACGTTGTTAAAAGATGGAAAAGAATTAGAGATTCCTATAGAAGAGATTGAAGTTGGAGATATTTTAATTGTGAGACCCGGTGAGAAAATCCCTGTCGATGGGAGAGTAGTAAAAGGAAAATCTAAAATTGATGAGTCGATGATTACCGGTGAAAGTCAATATGTAAAAAAGGAAGTTGATAGTGAAGTAATTGGGGCAACAGTGAATCAAACTGGGCTAATAAATGTAGTATCTGAACGAATAGGGAAAGACACTCTTCTGTTCCAAATTATTGACTTTGTAAAGGAAGCACAAAGTAAAAAGGCGGCAAAACAAAGACTCGCCGATAAAGTTAGCAATTATTTTGTACCAACTGTAGTTTTAATTGCTATTGGGGCGTTTTTATATTGGTTTTTTATAGCATTTAACGATATGGAATTTTCCCAACGTTTAGAATTATCCTTACTTGTATTTACTTCTGTTGTTGTAATTTCATGTCCATGTGCCCTAGGCTTAGCAATTCCAACTGCTATAATGGTGGGAACAGGGAAAGGAGCGGAAAATGGGATCTTACTCAAAGGAGGAGACTCATTGGAAGCAATTAATTCGGTTAACACCATTGTTTTCGATAAAACTGGAACTTTAACTGTCGGGAAACCAAGAGTTTCAAAAATTTTCACTGAGAAAGAATTAAATGGAGACGGATTTGACGAACGAAAGGTCTTATTCGCTGCGGGTAGTGCTGAAATGGGTTCTGAACATCCATTAGCTCGTGCAATAATAGAGGAAGCTAATCAAAGAGGATTAGTCTTAGAAACTCCTAATGAATTTGATGCGAAACCGGGAAAAGGAATCATCGCAAAAATAAATGATGAAGAGGTCATTGTCGGTAATGAAAAATTAATGCTTGAGAATAACGTTTCCATAGATAAATACCATTCAAAATTAAATGAATTCCAAGAAGACGGAGTGACTTCAATTTTAATCAGTGTTGACAATAAATTACGGGGAGTTATTGGTATTTCAGATAAAATCAAAGACCAGGCATTCTATACACTCGAAAAATTAAAGGAAAAGGGACTTAAGATTTATATGATAACTGGGGATAATAAAAAAACTGGTTTAAGCATTGGAAAGCAACTAGGAATAGAAGAAAATAATATCTTAGCAGAAGTTCTTCCTAACGAAAAAGCCGAGACTATTAAAAAATTGCAGGAATATAAAAAAGCAGTAGTTGCAATGGTCGGGGATGGAATCAATGATGCTCCTGCATTGGCTCAAGCTGATGTCGGGATTGCGATTGGTTCAGGTACAGATATAGCTATAGAAACAGCAGATATCGTTTTAATGCGCGGAGACTTAAGAAATGTTGTAGCTGCGATTAATTTATCTAAAAAAACCTACAAGAAAATGTTAACCAATTTATTCTGGGCATTTATATATAATCTAATAGGTATACCAATTGCAGCAGGAGTTTTATATTATGTCACTGGATTCTTTTTGCCTCCCTATTTAGCAGCGGTTTTTATGGCTTCCAGTTCAGTTTCAGTAGTAGCAAATGCGCTGCTTCTGAAAAGATACGAACCAAAGACTCCATTACAAGTTGAAGAGGAACGAATATTATTATCCCAAGAAAAGGTTGTTGATCCTGTATGTGGTATGAAAATTGAGCCCCGCCGTGCGATTGAATACGTATATGAGGATAAATTATATCATTTTTGTAGTCCTAATTGTGAAGCACATTTCAAAAGAGAGCCTGAGAAATTTAAAAACTATGATAACATGAATCCTAAATTAATGCAGATGATGAGTGAGGAATCTGAATTAGTTACTGATCCTGTATGTGGCATGAAAGGGAAGCCAGAAGATTGGATTGAGTATGAATTAAATGGGAAGAAATACTATTTTTGCAGTGAATCATGTAGAGCAGAATTTAAAAACAATCCTGAAAAATATATTGAACTAAATAAAAAAAAAGAGAATGATAAAAGTATGTCAAAATTAAAATGTGAAGAATGTGGACTTGAGCAAGATGTGCCTATGCATTGCGGAAAACCCATGCATAAGGAAGGAGATCAGTTAGTTTGCTGGATGGGTGCTTCATGTGGTAATGTACCTGTGCCAAAACATCATGGAAAGCCCATGAAACTCATTAAATAGAATTGTGAGAGGTGATAAATAATGACAGAGTTAAAATGTACGAAATGTGGAAAAGTAAGCGAAACAATACCCATGCACTGTGGATACACTATGACTTATAATGAGGAATCAAATGCATTTGAATGTTATATGGGTCCCACTTGCGGATATATCCGATTAGATGAGTATGTGTGTGAAAATTGTTGTAAATAATAATATTTTTTTTAATTTCTATTTTTAATTTAATCTAATTTTACTCGTTAAGTTATAGGTCTTTCTTTTTCTTTCTAATATTTAGCCAAATTTCTAAAATTATATATATTATAAGTCCAATTGAGGTTATTAATGCCCCTACAATAAAGGCAGATTGATAGGCAAGTACTTCATTAATCCCTTGATTGATTAAAAAATCTATAAGAGGCCCCGATATTAAGGTGCAAGCTAAGCCCCAAGAAAGGAAGAAAGTAGCATTATATACACCAAATAATTTACCGCGAATTTTTGGTGGAATAAGGTTGGATGCAATAGTATATGATGATGCAGATATGATAACTTCTGCAGTACCTATTAGAAAACTCCCAATAAAAATAAAAAGTAATTCAGGAGTTAATCCAGTAATGAGAAGTGCGAGAATAGCAAATAAAATCCCCAAAATGAATGTTTTCGAATCTCCAAATCTCTTGCTTAATCCTCCAGCACTAACTCCTATTATTAATACCGCAACTGATCGAGTATTAGCGATATAACTCAATAATATACTATCGACATTAAACCCGCCATCTAAGATTAAATATTGGCTATAAATTGTAGCAATAGAATTTCGGCCAAAATTTACAAAAATTAAGGCGACAATAAAAATGATAAAGATAGTCTTGTAATTAGTATGATTGTTACTCACATTATTCTCTTCTAAAATTGGATCTCTACTAATCTTAATCCCTCCTTCTGGTGTGAAAAACATTGGGATAGTAGATAAGAACATTATAAGGGATGCAATAAAGAACAAGGGCCCATTTCGAAATCCAAAACCGCTATCATAGAGATATCCGCCAATGGAAATACCAATAATACGACCTATACCACCAATACTAGTTAACTCTCCCATGATTTTACTTCTCTTTTTTAATGGGTAAAGATCGCTTATTAAGGCGCTCCATCCTATATTTGACATGCTCCAGAAAATCTCAATACATGATAAGCCTATAATAATTACAAAACCAGCAACAAAAAAATCAATAAATATTGAATGTATAAACCACACTAAAGTTGTACCTATTCCTGCTAAAACTTCTCCTAATAAAATAAAAGATCTACGCTTTTGCAGCTTATCACTTAAGGGACCCCATGCAAAATTTTGAAATATGACACTCATAATCATGGGAAGAGTGGCATACAAGGTCGTCTGCCAAACGGATAAGTGTAGGAAATCTCTTAAATAAATAGACAGATACGTATAGAATAAGCCTCTTCTAAACATTGCTAAGAATTGAAATGAAGAAATACCTGTAAAGACTCTTAAAGATTGCTTTTTAATCACTTATCCCACGAGATAATTTCATATCATACTGAAAAAATTGATAGAGATAAATTATTTTTCTTTCTTGAATTTTGCTTTTAATTACTTTATTAAGATATTAATGGAAATATTAGAGTTCAATACTAAAAATATCAATATCTTTTAAGGGGAATACCTTAAAAACCTTTAAAATATCTCCTCCTTTTTTCTCTTTTTCCATTTGCTCAGCAAAATTAGAGAAATAATCTAATAAAATTCTATATATAAAATTCCATTGTTTTTGCTGTTCTGTATCATTCGATATCTCCTTTTTTATCTTTGATAGGGTAGCTTTTACTCGTTTTCGTCCTAAATACTTAATAAAGTTCTTTATAACTTCTATTTTAATTTTATTATATTCTTCAGGTCTAAAACTTGAGATGACATAAGTTAAATCATCATCTGCTATAGGAAAAAAGCTAATTATCTTATCTTCTGGTTCTTCTGGATTATCTAAAAGTTTCAATTCAATATCTGTTTGATTTAAATTTTCTAAAATAGGATAAAGCTCTCCCGGGTTAATCCTCGTTTCCAATTGAATTTCAGGTGCAATTTCTGAGATTGTAAAAAGGAAATTAGGGTATTTCTCTTCATTTTCAATACGATAAGTATATTCTTTTTTAAGAATACTTAATATTGACTCCTTCAATGATTCAGGAATATCTTTTCTAATAAATGAGATCTCAGTTTCATTTTGTTTCAGCTTTATTTTTTGATCATCTTTTTGTTTTTTAGTAAAATCTGTTGCTAATGAATTTAGAAATTTATCAGATGCTTTCTCTGATTTTAAATTATTATTTAATGCAAGATGAGTTTGACTTTTTTTTGCCATAGTTTTGTATAATCTCTGCGAAAGAAACTTCTTAGCCTTTTTTTGCGCAACTCCTTTACTGTCAAATTTTTCTGTGACAGACACAAAATCAATAATTTTTTGTTTTATTCCGTAATCATCTGTTTTTTCAGTTAAGTAAACGTCCATATTTGCATCTGTAAGTTTTTGAATTAAAGAGTATACTTCATTCTTTGGTAATTTTGTTGCTTTAATCAATTCTCGTTCAAGAATTTCGATAGGATACGCATCTGCTCTTCTTATATATTCACTTTTTATTAATTTATAGATAATATCCAAGCTTTCCTCTTCTCTATTTATAGTTTCTTTTTGCAGCCTAATAAACATTGAAGTTTCATGTGGTTTTAGATAATATATCAGCAATGTTAACCCAAGAAAGATAATCATTATTATCGACACAACATACTTATCAGCCATAAAGAAATTTCCTAATAACGTAATGGATTGATTTGGAATTTGGGTTTGTAAGGAAAAACGGCTCAAAGTTTGAGCAAAAACACACCCTAAAATTAATATAATTAACCCATCTCTCTTAAAGATTAATAATTGCCATCCAATTGATTTTCCTAATTTTTTAACAATACGATATAGAAAGAACATTGAAATAAAGAATTCAAATATAAAGATATAAGTAACAGGTGAACCAGTTGAACTAACAGTGGCCTTTATAGTAGATATCGTTTCTGGACTCAATAAAAGAAAAATTGTGACTTGTAGAACCTGAAAGAAAAAGATAAATAATACAATTAGAGAAAATGTGTAGTTATCATATAAGCCTGCCCTTTTAGTTTCAGCCTTTTTTCGAGTAAAAACAAATTCAAAAATAATAAAGAGTAAAGTAAGTATTAAACTAAAATAAATTAAAGGCATTATTAATCGCATTTCTATGTTATATACGTTTACAGCACTAGTAGGGTCATAAGATCCAAACATATCCAATGATATAAAGACTAATAATCCTCGATACATCAAAGCTATTAAAACTAAAAGAGCTAAGATAAAATATGGTGTTAAAAATGCGCCTATCCTTCTCATTAGTGAATATTTTTCTATAAAACGCGCTTCTATTTTAGTAGCAAATTTGCGAGAATACATAAAAAATCGAATACTTAATAATATAAGCCAGAACGTAGATAACCCAAGAAGATAACTCATCAAATTTATATTTATTAGAGATAAAAATATGAAATAAAACGCAGTTGTTAATCCAATATATAAAATTATCTGCTTGATCATAGTATGTTCTTCGAAAATAAAGTGTCTTATTTTATCATTACTGAAGAGTACTGAGAGGCATAAAAATAATGCCACAATAGCATTTCCAAACACAAAGGGGTTCCCAAAAGTCACGATATAAATTATGACATTATCTGGAAAATTAATTGCAAATAATAAGATGAATGAATAGAATAAAAATATCGAATAAATACCTATAAAACGTTTCTCAAATGCAAATGACTTAGGGGGTTCTTTGCCCTCAATATAAATCTCCTTAAAAATAATTTTCTTGATGATTGGCTTTAAATAACCTTTTATTTTTGATAATAAATTGATTTTTTTCATTTGTTAGATCCAAGCAACACTAATTTTATTCAATTCTTTGACTTATTATAAATGAATTTTTTCTTAAATAAATTAGTAAATAAGTGATATAAAATAATTTTACTCACTATTATTCGTATTTAACTACTCATTTGAAAGTTTTAAAAACTTTAAAAAATATTATTAATATGAGTATGGAAACAAATCAAGATAGAGAGAATATTGTTCATTTTGTTAAACAAGCTATTGAAATGCTTTGTGAAAAAAATATATCTAATGTGGTAATTCTTTCTTCTTATAAGATTAATTCTGTATTAAAAGAAAACTTCGGTATTAATATAAGGGTTGATCGAATTGGACGAATTTTAAGTAATGTAGCAAAAAGAAATCAATTAAAACGCTTAAGAACTAATATTCCCAAATATAAATTACATATCTCTATGGTTTCTCATCTGGATTTTTCTTAATTTACAGGAAAAGTACTTTTTATATAAAAAAAGCTTTGTTTATTTTACTTGTCTTAAACTTGATATTACTTTTTGAAGTCTTTCAATTAAATCTTCGATTTCACGATAAGTTTCTTTATTTGGATTCATTTTCGATGAGAAATCTTCGATTTCATTAAATAATTTTAATTCAAATGCTTTAGTCGAATTTTCGATATGTTGAATAATTGTATTTGATAATTTATCGGACTCTTGATAAACTTTATTCAAAAGTTCGTTATTCTGATTTAATGACTGTTCAATAACGTTATTATTTTGGGTGATCTTATCTAATTCATTTTTAATAGTTGTTATTTTTTCTTCAATTAAATTCGTGATATCACGTATTTCTTTTTCTAAATTCTCAAAAAGATAACTTAATTGCTCTTCAAAGTTTGATTCGATTTCATTTTTAAGCTCAATTTGATTGGTTAAACGTGTGTCAACACTTGTTTTTATATTTTTCATAAAAAGATTTGAAATATCGGTAAAACTTCTATTAAAGATGCGTTGAACATCCACTAAACCTGATGCTAATGTTTCTTTAATATTATTTATAGAACTCCGTATATATTCAGAGCCTTTTAATACATCTTCAGAAACATCATTCATCCATATATTCAGTTCTTGTTCATAAACACTAAGAAAAGCATCCTTAAATTTTTCTATACCATCTTTTACTCCATATAGTATTGAAAACCCTTCTTTTTCTGTGGATTCAGGCTCATCTTGTGGAGATGTGGGGATCTCTTGAAGTACTTCAGGAGAAGGTTTCACGAGCTCATCAACTTCATGAATGATTGCAGTATTTTTTTTTTGAGCAGATTCAATTAGTTCCTTTACCCATTTAAAGTATTTTAAAGTATTTGGTGATTCAATTTCAAATTGAACTTTAACATAATCGCTTTCTGAGCCTTTAATAAAATCTTTTAACCTAAAAATTTCAGTTCCAAAATTTTGATCCTCTGATATTAATGTTTGTTCAATCACAATCCCAAATCCATAAGGATTATCGTCATTTTGGAAGTATTGATTATTTGCTTTATCCGAATTAGAAAAGTATAACCCATATCCTAAATGGGAGTGATACCACCCTATTATTTTATTGTTTGTTTCTGAATATTGCGATTTAATTGTTTCTATAGTATCATGAATTTCTTGGGAAAATCCCAGTTCTACAATATCACCATGCGTAATTGGAATAGCATCGTTGATAATGAAACTCTTATCTTCACTTAAATATTCGCCAACACAAATACCAAGTGCTTGCTGGCTTATTTCTTCAGATTCATTAGCAAATCTAAGAATATGAGATATCATCTTTCTAAAACAATCATATTTAATTGTAATTCTTCCCTCTTTTGAGACTTCTACTTCTTTATTTTCATAGCCAGTATCTAAGTTATTAGCAGAATCTTTAGGCATTTATTTCCCTCCTCCTTTCTTTAAATCTTTAATTTGAGACAGTAGTTCTTGTTTATCGGTTTTTAAGTCCTTAATTGTTGTATGTAAATTCTTCTTTTCACTTTCTAATTTTTCAATCTTATTGAAAATAGGGTCTTTTGAGCCTTCAAGTACTAAAATAGCTGCCTTGAGGTTCGACATAATTTTCTTTGCTTCTTTATCTAAATTACTTATATTATTGTCGAGATTTATTATTTTTTTCTTGAAATTTTCTATAGTTTTTTGCTTATTTTCATCCAATTTACCAGTAATTCTTTTTTCTGAGGGCATTATTATTTTCGATAAACTTTCTATCATTTGAGTATTTTTTTCTAAAATTTGGATACAATTTGAATTAGTCTCATCAATTTGTGAGATTAATTTCTGACAATTATCAAACATGAAAGAAATCTGTTCAACAGAAAACTTTAATTTTTCATTAAATAAAGTGTCTTTTTCTAAATTGATTTGATTTTTAAAATTACTATAAATTTTCCGAATATTTTCTTGTTCCTCTTCAAATTCATCAAATGTATCTGAGATGTAGTCATCTAATTTGCTTAAATTATTTTGCAAAGTGTAATTAAAAGTTTTCTGCATATCATTTAGACTATCACTTAAATTTTGTTTTAACTTTACCAAATCTTTTCTCATCTGTGTGTTATTATAATATGTTTTGTTGGTAATCCTTTGACTCCATTCATTAAGAGACGTAATTAGAGGGATCATTGATAAATCTAAAAAGGAAGTTATACCGGATTTTAATGAAGATAGTAATTCCTGAAGATGTAATTCAGGTTTTCGAATCTCTAATTGTTCTTGATCTGGGATAAATACTTCACTAAATAGATCTGTAGTTTCATTTAGCTCATATAAAGGTGGCTGATTTGATTGAATATTATTAATTAAAGTGATTACATTAGAATAGAATGACTTATCCTTTGGAGGTTCTACAATAGCTTTAACTTCATGATACTCAGAATTAAGACTTTTCGAAGGATCATCCAACCTAAACGCTCGAAAACCCATGTCTCCTTCACGCTCTAAATATGTATGATCGAATACCAGTCCTACTCCACTAGGATTTTTATCTTGCCAAAATAGTTGATTAAAAACATCAGTTGATGAGAAAAAGATATTTAAGCCCGGATGCGAATGATACCAACCTACTGTGAACCAATTTTTCATACCATGCTCATTATATATCTGAAGATCAATCTCACCGAATGCTCCTAACTGTTCTTCAGTAAATTTGACTTCTATAGAACCCCCATGTGAAATTGGTACTACATCTTCCACGATAACATTTTTGATTTTTCCATCTCCTTCTAAATGTCCCACCAACATTCCAATTACTTCGCTAAACTGCCTAAAATCCCTTGCTTTTGAACCAAATCGAAGTACATGTACCAGCATCTTATAATATGCTAATGGCTTAACTATCACAGTGCTTTCATCAACAAACTTTCCCATTATTAAATCACTCAATTTGATAAGTTTAGATATAGTTAATTTTTAAGATATATTAATTTAACTCATTTATAATATGCATTTTAATTTGATACACTAATCAAAAATCCTTCTATGATAATTATATCATCTTGGTTTTAAGTTTATATTAATTAAAGATAATATTGAACTGAATTATTGTTACTAATAATTCAGTTATAATAATTTTTTAGAATCTACTTTGATGTCTATTAATTGGAACCTTACAGATATAATGCTTATTACAATTATGGAATCTAACTTGTTAAAGCTCTTAACCAGAAACTACAATATCTATTTGGCAAACAAGGATAAATTTCTTTTGTAAGAAAAGAGTATAAAATTTAATATTTAACTAATTTTCTGTTATATAGAAACGTAGATATCAAGTTATAGTGATAAGATTTATAATTTTTCCCCACAATAGGGGCAAAATTTCCAATCTAAATCTTTGCCACAACTTGGACAAGTTTTTGAAGTTACTCCTCCCATTTTAGGGATTGAAGGTAATTCTCGAGTAGTTTTTACAGCAGAAACTCTTTTGGCTTCTTCTTCTACATGTTTGTATTTCATCCTTTCTCTAAAAGCTTCACGTTTTTCGTCCTCAAGCTCTTGTACTGATTTTACACCTTCATCTTTCACCCATCCCATGGGTTGTGATCTCTTCAATTGACTATCGGGTACCTTTTCCAATTCAACATCCTTGGTTTCTGATATTGGGGCCATAACTTTCTTTTGTTCTTTCTTTTCTATAGCTTGCTTCACTAATGCTTGAGTTGTTTTCATTACTTGATGGGGGTTGATATTAGGAATTGCTACGGTTCTTAAGACCCATCCTACTATGATATTTTGATTCGGATATTCGCCTTGCACATCCTCGTCCTTATAAACATAAGAATCAATAACATCATTCCCTTTTAATAAACGCGAAGCCCAACGTCCATTTATAAGACCCAATTGAATTCTATAAGACGTTCCTGCTATCCCTAACTGACTGCTTAATGGTTCAAACCCTTTATCGCTCACTTTTAATCACAATTTAATCAATATTATTTAATTGGAATCAGTTTCAATATGACTTTAAGTAATAATATAATGGTAAATTTTGAATTTAAATAATTTTATATTTCTCCCAAAAAAAAACATAAATATATGGATTAGTATAACTTGATCAATAATATTAGTATTTAGACAATGTAAATATGACGGTAATTATACCAAAAAAAGTTTATCTAACGATTGTGGCCGCAGCTGTACGATTTGCCAATCAAAAAATCTCAAAAGATGTGTGGTTAGAAGTAAATGGTGTTTTTATTGGTGAGAAAAAAGAAGAGGATATCATTATAAAAGAATCTTATCCTATTATGCATGAAAAATTGGATAAAGATGCTGTTATAGATAAATATGAATGGTCAGAAGAAGATAACATTACATATACTTTAATTGATGATGAAGCATTTTCAAGGGGCTTATACACAGTTGGAGCGTGGCATACACATCCCGGATTTAAAGTGATGTTAAGTCATATTGATATTAGACATCTTGCTTTTCATCAAACGGCCAATCCTTTGTATTTCACTCTCGTTTTTAACCCTGAAAGGTTAATTCGTCAAGTAGAAATGCCTGATAAGAAAGGAGATCCAGAAAAACCTCTTAAAAATGATCCAGGCTTTAAAATATTCAGCTTAGATGATACATCTCGAGGAATTGAAGCATCTTATCATACTGTAGATTACCGCATCGAAGGATACGAAAGTATGGAGCAACTGGTAAATCAAACTCATAAATTCATAATTGATGTGACAAATTACTTCCCTAAGGACAATCTCTTTGAAACATACGAGAAATATATACAAGATAAATTGACTAAATTTAAAGCTTTATTACTTGGTACTGAAGAATATTTGACAACATTAGTTCGAAAAGGCGAATCTCACAGAGTCCCAGAGGTATTAAATAATCAAGTTCATGAAATTAGAAAGTTTGTAGCAGAAACCTATATAAAAATTGCCAATATCAAAGAATTCATGGATTATCTTGAATATAAAGAAAGAACAGAGATTATTCCCCAAGTGGAGGCTATTTTATCCGAATGGGATGAAGAAGTAACCAAATTAGACACAAAATTAATGGAAATTTCTAAAAAATTCTAAAAAATAGCTTATCGAAATGCTTTTTTTTTAACGTTTCATTTCTTACTATTAATTATTTGTTTATAGGTTTGAATTCTTAGATTGGTTTGCATTTTGAATTGAATGATCTATTGCCTTTATTAAGTGTTAAGATAAAAATAAATAAAATCATATGAACAACATTCTTTAAATAAGAGTAATTAATATTTTTAGAGATTTTATAATTTAAAACGCTAATATTTAAAATTATGAATTGAAATTTGAAATACATACTGGAAAAAATGCTTAATAGATAATATTATCATGAAGAAAAAAAATAAAGGTAAAAGAAAAATTAAAACTGATGAATGGAATGAGAGGAGTATAAATCGCGAGGAAGACAATACAGAAGAAGAAGACAAGGACTGGAATAAAAAAAATGATGAAGATGAGAAAATGGGTGAAAATGAAGATGAATTCCACGAAGATACTTTTCCCACATAGCATTCTTACAATCAAAACCAGTTTATAGAACTACTTATTTTTCCTATTCCATCCTACTTTTAATAAAAATTTAGGGGGCGCAATGGTGATGTGGAGCTTAAGAAGCATGATTGCTAGTTTCATTCAGACTTCTCGTGCGAAAGACGTTCCTATCCCTTTCGATGTAATACGAACGTTCGCTCAATCGTTTGACACTTTTGGACGATGGCTATTTTTAACTGGTGATCGAGCAGAAGTGGAATCATTACCTTCTAAAATAGAGAAAGCATTAGCATACAAGCGAAATAAGGCTTTTAAAGATGCCTTCCATGAAGCAGATGCATTTTATAATAATTTAAAGAAATTACTTATATAAGAAGAAAGTATACTATAGAATTAAGACAATAATCGAAAAAATGGAAATTAAATTCGGAGGGTAAAGGTCTGGAATCTATGAAACTCTTATTAAATGGAAAACTTTTTAATCAGCAAAGGGAAGCTTTAAAAAAAAATATGGTGAAAAAAAA
>Ga0307433_1000249_pt1 | contig 48284 bp, 28 predicted proteins | sample SalMarWE160210MG_FD_202166 | JGI IMG/M metagenome (GOLD analysis project Ga0307433, IMG submission 202166) | Salt marsh sediment microbial communities from the Plum Island Ecosystem LTER, Massachusetts, United States - WE1603-210 | ecosystem: Environmental > Aquatic > Marine > Intertidal zone >...
TATCCATATTTGCCTTCCCTCGCCAAGCCCCCCTTTCTAACCCGAGCAAAACCTTCTGAAAAATCCTCGGTCTTATCATGTTCAAAAGGGATTACAACGTCTCCGGATTTATTGATGAATCCATATTTACCACCCTTACTAACCGGAGCTAAACCTTCAGAAAAATCCAAAGCAAAATCATATCCAATGGGTATTACCACATCTCCGGATTTATTGATGAATCCATATTTACCACCCTTACTACCTCCCTTTCTAACCCAAGCTAACCCTTCAGAAAAATCCAAAGCAAGATCATATTCAAAGGGGATTACAACGTCTCCGGATTTATTGATATACCCCCATTTATTATACCTCTTAACCCGAGCTAAACCTTCTGAAAAACGCAAAGCATTATCAAAATTATATGGTATGTTTTTCTCTGAATTTGGAGATACGTATCCCCAGGTTAAACCCTTCTTTACGGGTATAAGTATCACCTCTTCACTATTATTCTCGCAAGTGGTTATGAAAAATATTCCGCCGATTAGAACTAAAATAATTGTCTTGAATAAGATTTGTCTTTTCATTATAATTTCCTCCTTTAAAATTTAACTTATCTCCTAAAATTTTTCAATGCGTTTTCCTTTCACAATTTATCCCTGTCTTCCTTTTTATGATAGAATTGATAAGCAATTAAGGGGTTTAGTCAATACCATATTGATTTTTAAAGGAATTTTCATTGGCTAGCTATTTTAACTATATTCTTATAAAAGTTTTCCATTTTTATTTCTTTCGTCCTTTCTTTAAAATTAGGAGAAGAATATATTATTTTAAATAGTATGGGAATGTTTTTATACCTTTCAATATCCTCTATACCGAATTTCTTCTTCCCTTTTATTTTAAATTTAAAATAAACTAATGTACTTCCAGGACTAATTGGAAAGTCAGTTATAGGCGATGATTTAATTTTAGGACATACTCCGTTTTCGTATTCAAAATCAAAGAGTTTAATTTCTTTTTGAGGATAAAGATTAATGTCAGAAATCCTAACAAAGGTTTTCCTTTCTGCGTTGTTTTTAAAATCGATGTTCATGCAGAAGAACATAGAACTAAAATTTCCCTTGGTACCTGCATGTCCCTCATAAACAAAATTTGGATCAACTGTAATGCTTAGTGGTTTTTTGTTTCTTAAAAAATTTTCAATCTTTTTTAGAAAATATTCGAAAGGGATACTTATACCGACCTCCTTTTTTCAATATACGCTGAAAGTGGGGGAGATGTCAAGGGTTTATTTTCTGGTTTTATCACCCTTGACATAAAAGAAAAAGGACTGCATAATTGTAAACTACTATACTTAGTTTTTTTATACTTTCCGGGCGGGAGATTTTTTCTTCTGCCCTTTTTTGTTTCTCTTGACAAGAGAGGGAAAAGACTACATAATAAATTAAGGAATATTTTCCTTATAATATTACCTCAAACGGGAGTTTTTTGCTCCCGTTTGGTTTTTGTGCTGCCCTTGACAGGGAATAAAAAGGACTTTATATTATATTTGTCTTTTCGTTTTTTTGTTTGAGGTGTCTAATTTCTCCAGGCGGGAGCTGAAAGCTTCCGCCTGGTTTTTGTTCCCCAGTCCTTATTGGCAAAGATAAATTTGATAAACTATCTTTTTTGTGTATCAGGCACTACGATTTTTGATATATCTCTGTGAATTAAAATAGATGCTATTTGTCCAGGGCTCACATTAGTCCCTTCTTCTTTCCTATAATATCTGGCAATCGATTTGAGCTTATCCCAGTCTTCCTCAAAAATAGATATTTTTTTTCGTTCTTTTATTGTAGTTCCTATCAAAGTAGGACGACCCCCACTGGAGCGCAAGCGGTTTACAATAAATTGACGCAGATAAAACAGTGAAGCCGGACTTTGTTTTGTATCTATTCTAACTCCTGTTTTCTCTCCACCTAAAGCCCTGGCAACATCCTTAACATCTATTCTCTTTTGAGTCTTACCTGTATTTTTAATTGTTTTTGCCATCTTGCTCATCTCCTTCCTAAAAATTTATTTTAGATCATACTCGCGGATTCTAAAAAATTCACCATCAAATTCAAATGCTACTTCTCCCTGGTTTGTTTTTCGACCAAACCTATGAAGAAATTCCCTAAGTGATTTCAAATTCTTCTCAAATTTATCTGGATAAACATAGGTGTATATTATAGTGGTCTTCTCCCAAACTATATCCTCATTTTTTATTTTCTCTATAGTATCAATGTCCTTTTTTAGCCAACTCCCATCTGCCGGAGGCATTGTAGTAGTTCCACCTCCAATAACCGTAAGTAACTTCTGAGCTTCTGTAATCCACTTATTGATGTCCTTTACGCTTTTACCATCTCTATCTTTATGAGGAATATATAGAGTTAGCTGTTGCACTGAAGCAGCTTCTAATGCTCCTATAAGCTCCGCTAAATTAATTTCTCTACTGTAAGAAAACATCTTTTCTTTCTCCTTGTTAAATTTTACTACTTTTGGGGTCAAAAGTCAAGTGTAAAATTTAAATTTTTTTTAAAAATTTAAGGAATTCTACGATAATTCTATCCGGGTCAGAATCTGTAATAGATTTTTCAAAAAGCCCAGGGCGGTTATTTTTTAACCAATTATGTAGTTCAATGTGCCCCTCCTTTTGAGCAATGGACTTCAATTGTGCAAGGTCTTGTTTAACAAAAGGCTCGTTGCCAATGTTTTTTCCGTTTTTGTATAATCTTAACCAATACGCCCCCTGGGTGTGGCTTCCTGTATCCGCGTCCTTATATAATCTTATTGAGATTTTTGGTTGATCCATTTTTACCTCCTGTAATTACAGTATACGCTAAAAGTGGGGGAGATGTCAAGGGTTCATTTTGTTTTTGTTGCACACTTGACAGGAGAGGAAAAGGACTGCATAATTGTAAACTACAATACTTAGTTTTTTCATACATACTCAGAGGCAGGAGCTTTTTGCTCCTGCCTGTTTTTGTATACATTTCGATATACTGAAAAGGAACAACAAATTACAAGAATACACCCACGTACTAACTCACTAACAAAAAAGTTATTTGTGCAATTTGTGATATTCGTTGTTAAAAAAAAGGGTTGTGGGGAGGAAACAATAAAAATTTTCGTGTATTTTGTGTGTTTCGTGGTTAAATAAGTTTTTTTTAGTGTCTTTGTGTCTATTTTTGGTGTTGTGGTGGAAGTTTTAAACAACAAAAATATCCTGTAAATCCTGTTTTTATCCTGTCTGATTGATTCTTTAAATCAGTTAAATAGTTATTGGGGAATTGGTTAATTAGTCAAAAAAACTACAAGGACTACATGTTCTACATGTAAAAAATGGGGTTGTGGGAGGAGTTTTAAACAATACAAATATATTTTTTTCTCTGTGTCTTAGTGTCTTTGTGTGAGATTATTTTTTGGATGGGGGAGGAGTTTTAAACAACACAAAATCTCTGTGTGCTCTGTAGTTTAAATAGGTCTTAGGTCTTTGGTTTTGGGTTTTAGTAAAAAAAGATTCGTGTTATTCGTGTAATTCGTTGTTCCTCTTTGTTTTAGTGGGGTTGGGTTTTAAGGACACAAATATTTTTTTGTTTGTTCTTTGTGGTTCAAAAGGAAATAAAAATGTATCCGCCTATATCAAAACCGTTTTCAGCTCCGAGTCCATAAATGTAATCACCTTCTATTCCCACTCTTAGATTGTTCCTGATATCGTATCCTAAGTCAGCTCCAATAAAGTAATTTTCGGTACCGTTAACATAGCCGAAGATATTAGCGTTTATTAATTCTAAAAAGTTAGTACTGAGTCCCGCTCTAAGGATATAATCATAGTCGGATTCTAAGGGATATTCGAATTCGAAAAATAATTCTCTATATGTTCCTCTTGCTCCAATAAAGTTCGAAGAATTGTTTAAATAACGGGAATAAATCAGTGATAATGGTAATATACTTGTTGATTGACCGAATTCTACTCTGTAATACGTATCGATTGAAGCGTATTCGCGCAGGTACTGTAAAGATTGGCAGTATAGATAAGCGATTCCTGTTTTATTTAATAGATTACTTTTAATATATAAGTCGTAAACAGGCAGAAAAAAAACTAACTCGGGGTAAATTTTCTCATCGAACCACACAACTCCGCCTTGAAAAGGATATTCTTCATATAGAATTTTTATATTATAATCCATAGAAGTTCCAAACTGTAGATTAAATTTAAACGGATTGTAATTAAAGTTAATATCGGCAACTCCCGTGAGTGAATCGGAATATACACCCAAAAAATCAAAATCGATAATATTGTGTGTATTTCCAACATTTAATCTGTAAGCCGGTTTTAATGATTCTCTGCCTAAAATAGCAAAGTTAAGGTAAAAATTTTCGATTGAAGTCCTCGAAAAAATCTGTATCGATGAGTTTTCCGCGATTGAATTCTTGACGAAATTCAATCCCACTTCTAAGGGTTGAAAATTTTCTCTGGCATAGCCAAGGATATAACCTTCTAAATATGTTCCCGCATTAGCTTGCGCTCTGCAACCGATATTTCTTTTAATTATTTTTTTATCCTGAACTTCAAAGATTGGCAACCCTTTTTTCATATTGCTGACCCGGGGTTGAAGGTAATCTTTTTCGAATGGTAAAAGCTGCTTGTTTATGGTTTCGACTTTAACTTTTCTTTCTCCGTATACTTTTATTTCGGGGATCTCCAGAATATCAGCATTTAAATTGAGTTCAAGAAAGATTGAAATTGCAAAAAAAATTAAGATCTTTCTCATTTATTTAACTCGGAAATTCTGTTTTTTGCTTTTGTTGACCAGGGTTCTTCGGATCTCTCAACAATTTCTTTTAGATAATTTAAAGCTCTCTCTTTATCGCCTTTTTTAATCATTATTTCAGATAAAAGATAGAGAGATGCTGATACCCACTCACTTTCCGGATGTAAATATCGGACTTTGAGGAGTGTTTTTAGAGCTTCTTCCTCTTTTCCGGTCTCTAATAATATTTTACCTTTTAGATAATAAGCTTCTGCTTCCGAGCGTTCAAAATTCATAGCTTCTTCAAGATTTTTTAAAGCGGATGAGAAATCTTTACGATCAATTAGTATTTTCGCGATTTCTATGTATGCGAGTCCGTCAGCCTTACCTTTTAATATTAACAATTTTTCTATAGCTTCTTTTTCTTTTCCTTCTTTTTTTAAACACAACGCGTACAGAAGAGATGCTTCAGCTAAGGAAGATTTAACCAGGTGTTTTTTCGCTCCAGCTAAATTTTCCGAATTAAATTCAATCCTGCCGAGTTCCATATAAGCTTTATCTTTGAATTCATCAGATTTTGCGGCTTTCTTTAAAAATTGAATTGCCTGATCTTTTCTTCCCATCTTAAGGAAGGCAAGTCCTGCCTTATAGTAACTGTCGGGTTGATTGGAATATTCGAGATAGGGGATGGATTCATTATATTTTCCGGAATTGAAAAGGATATTACCCACAAGACCATTAACTTTATCTTCTAAACCACTTCCTTTTAATTTTCTTAACAGATCTTTTGCTTCATTTTCCATTTTAGAACTTCCTGATAACTTATTCACTGAAAGCAGGATACCTCGTACGCCGGAAAGCGTTAATGAAGAAGCATTAACGCCTGAGAGCTTTTCCCTTGTCAGGTCAAACCCCTTTGTATAGTATTTAAATGAGGAGTCGAATTTTGCCTGGTCGAAGTAGTTATCGCCAAGAAGTAAAAAAGATTCTACTAAAATTTCAGCATCTTGAGACTTTGAAATCATTGAATATAATTGTTCGTTGGAAGCTCTTAGATCATTTTTCTTTCTTAAGGTAAGAGCGATATAATAAGAACTTATTTGGCTGTATTCCGAGAGGGAAAAATTCTTTTTTATATTTACGAATTCTTCAATTGCTTTGTTGTATTCCTTATTTTCAAGAAACATCTTTCCGAGGTTGAATAAGGCTTCAGGTTTTCGATCGCCTTTTACCTGACGATAAGCGAGTTCAGTCGATTTAGAATCTCCCATCGCGTAAGCAGCGTTTCCAAGTTGAAGATATATTTCGGCTTTGCTGCAGAAATCAGGAAAGTTCTTCGACAATTCTTCAAGATTGTGAAATGCCATATCGTATCTTTTGAGTCCCATCCATGCCCATCCCTTTGCTTCAAGAACATAAGGAGTCAAATCGGGGGATTTTTCTAAATTAACTTTATCATACGATTCCAGTGCTTTTCTGTATTCTTTTGTATTTTGGTAAATATCACCTTTCAGCATATGTGCTTTATCTATCTCGCTATCAAAAGGAAATTTTTTTTCGTACGTTTCTAAAAGACTTAAAGAGTTATCAAATTCGTTTAGTTTTTTCTTCGTTAAAGCGGCTTGAAAAAGGGCAAGACTAACACTTCCTTTATCTTTTTCAACTACTTCCGTAAACTTTGAATATGCTTCATTGGTCTTTCCCTGTTTTAATAAAATATTGCCGATCTCAATACGTGACTCATCCCATAAATCCCCCACGATGTTGTTCAAATATTCCATAGCCTTTTTGTAATCGCCTTGATTTTTATATATCCGCGCTATCTCAAAAATAGCTTCATTCCTTAGAACGGAGCTATTTTTACTTACAAGGTGTAAGTTTACAAGTGCCTCTTCGATTCTTCCTTCCGCATTGAAAGAGAGTGATTTCCAGTACATAGCGTCCAGAAAATAGGGGTCACTTCCCGATACATGGTCAAAGTATTCTATGGCTTTATTATAATTGCCGCTTTCATGTTCTATTAAACCTATTCTGTAATAAGAAAATCCGGAAAGCGAAGCATCGACAAGAGAAATCTCTTGTAAATACTGAATTGCTTTTTCTGTATTTCCGTTGTTTTCATTAATATCCGCAAGGTATGAATATGCTCGAGGGCTGTATTTGCCTTCGGGATATTTTTTAAGATATGAAATAAAAGCTTTGTCCGAATTTTTGCTACTCGAGAGAAAAAGTGTTTTTGCGTAGAGAAAAGCCCCTTCTTCTTCGAACTCACCTTTAAGTTTTGAAAAAACGGATGCAGCTTTATTATAATCTTTTAAAGCCATATGAGCCCATCCTATGCTCAATTTACTGTAAGGGAGATTGGACTTAGAATAATGGTTTAAGGCTTGTTTCGGTTCTCCTTTTGCGTAGTAAGCTTCTCCCAGATATAATTCTCTTATATTTTTATCTGTAATACGGTTTATTACTTCTATTGCCGAATCGAAATTATTTAGTTTTATCTCCGTTTTTGCCCACTCAACAAGTAAATTTTCCTTTTTTGAAGGATATTTAAAAACAAACTCTTTACTTTTTACAATTGCTTTTTCGAAACTTCCCTGTTGGTTTAATGTTTCAACTAAAAGAACGGAGGCTTCCGGAGCATATATGCTGTTTGGATAGTTGTTTATAAAATCTACAAGTTCGGTTTCCGCGAGATCATAAAGCCCATCATTGAAAAGGCCTTTCGCATACTTGAATTCTTTGACCGGAGTGAGTGACAACATCAAAAAAAGAAAATTCATCTACTTACCTCCTCACATAGAGAAACGCAGTAACAGGCAATAGCTTCATTTTTACCAATGCTGCCAAGGCCTTCATTTGTGGTTGCTTTTACAGAAACGTTAGATATATCGATACCAATAGCTTGGGCAATATTTTTCCGCATAGAAGAAATATAAGGAGCCATTTTTGGAGACTGGGCGACTATTGTCGCATCTATATTTATAACTCTTCCGGGAATTATTTTCATTGTTTGCTTAAGTAGAAATAAGCTTGAGACATCTTTGTAGGTATCTTCTGTATCGGGGAAATACGTGCCAATGTCATTCAAAGCAAAGGCACCAAGAAGTGAATCTATAAGTGAGTGCAAAAGAACATCCGCGTCTGAATGTCCCAGAAGACCCAGGGGGCTTTCTATTTTGACTCCTCCTATTATAAAGTCCCGATTTTCTGCCAACCGGTGTAAATCGTATCCAAAACCTATTCGCATATTCATTAATATACCAGTATTATGCCAATATTAATACTTTAAATAAAAGCTTTTGTCAAGGGAGAACCACCCACAACCCTAAAACAACAAAAATATTCTCACACAAAGACACAAAGAACACCCTGGTACGGTCATTCCTCCCTACAGGGCAAGCAGAGTTTTCAATTGTAATTATATCAAACAAAACCAAATCCAACATCTTGGAATGGTACGCAGATGAACGCTAATAAACAGGATTGATTTTAAGACGTTTCAACAAAAGACAAAAAACAGTGGGGGATGGGTTTTAATCTTAATGAATCTGAGTAAATCTGTGTGCTATTAAAATTTAAAAACCATAACTTATTCCTGTATTAAAGTAGGTTTGTTCGATTGAACCACTGGATAACAAATGGCTATCCATTAGAGATAAATTTAGTACTAAAGAATTAATTTTGTAAGATATTCCAAATGTATTAAATATCTGAGTGAAATTACTCATTTCAGAGTCTTCCTGGCTTTCACTGGTTCTGTAATCTACTTGAGTAAAGGCTCCGGTTCTTAATGTAAAATTGTCGTTTACATCATATTCCAGTCCTAAGTGAATGTCATGCCTATCTACGAAATCTTCAATTTCGGAAGTATTAGAATAATTGTAATCGGCAGAAAAAGAAAGAGGAATAGAAGTTAACTTATAACAGATTCCCGCGCCTATTTTCAAGGGGAAGACTATGGGTCCGTAAACAATTGTAACACTACCATGAACAGTGGTTATTGTTTCCCTTGTTCCCGGCAAATAAGTTAAGCCAAGCGAAAGATTTTCGACAGGCGAATAGATAGCGCCAAATTTTGCTTTTATTTTATTGAATTCAATATTATAGTAACCCGTTTTGATATAATAACTTAAATAAATAATATCGATTCCGGCTCTTATTAAGTCTCTGTAATTAAAAACAATAGGCACAGAGAAATTATTATCGTGAAATCCTGTGCGACTGTTCTCTACCCTGTATGTTATTCCAAATTGTAAAAATTCGTTAAGCGAGAAAGCATGAGCTGTGAAAAAACTTGGGTGTAATTCTTGAAGATAAAAATCAGGAGAGTCTTCTTCCTGATTTTTATAAACAGAATCAGTTAAATCGTGGAAGAAGATAGAGTAAAAGTCCTCATCATATGTGTCATAATACCATCCGACGTTATTCTTAAAAATATATTCGAAATAATAATTAGTTTTACTTTCTAAAGATAAAGAAGCGGGATTGATAAGAACGCTGGATAAATCACCGGTATTTGCGATTCCTGTATATCCTCTGCCGCAGGCTTCCGAGCTAATGCGATTGTTGGAATAAAAATTCCAGAAAGGCGCAATATCGGTCGTATAAGTAACCCATTGTGAAATTAGAAATAAAGTAATTAAGCTCATTCTTATAGATTAGACTTTTCTCTTTTTATCAAAATGTTAATTTTATTAAAAACCATAAGTTATACCTGTATTTACGTAAGTTTGTTCAATCGAACCGTCGGAAAATAATTGGCTATCCATTAAGGATAAATTTACTGTAAAATAACGTATTTTACAAGATAATCCAAGAGTAGTAAATATCTGGTTGTAATTGTCAATCTGGTAATATTCTTGGCTTTCGCTGTCTCTGTAATTTCTCTGAGTGAAGGAACCTGTTCTTAATTTTAGATTCCTGTTTAAATTATATTCCAGTCCAAGATGAATGTCATTTCTGTTTACAAGATTCTCTTCGATTGAAGTATTATAGCGTATATAATCGATTGATAAAGACAATGGTAATGAATTTAATTTGTAGTAAATTCCAACTCCTATTTTTGAAGGAAACAAATTTGGTTCGTAGGTATAAGTATTATAAAAGTAAGTTTCTACAGTAATAGTTTCGCTTGTTTTAGGTGAATAGGTTAGACCAAGGGACAAATTTTCAATAGGGGAGTATATAAAACCAAAATTAGGTATAATTTTATTGAACTTTATCGGTCTACTGTCTACAAATACATGTTGGCTGGGTTCCTTAAGTCCCATTTTCGAGTAAAAAGTTATATATTTAATATCTACACCGATTCTTATTATATTTTTAAAGTTTATGGCAATCGGTATGGCAAACGAGCTAACCTTCAAATCAGTATTGCGATGAACAGTATCTATATGAATGCTATCGATAGATAGGCTATCATTGATGAGCCAATCCGGGTCGGCCCATCCATAAGGTATATCATCTGTAGGATAAATTTCTCCATAAGGTATATAAAGAATAGTATATTCTTCCTTTTCGGAAAAACTTTTTTCTGTCCTGTAAGTCATTCCGATTTGAAGAAAATCATTTATAAAAAATGCATGACCCACAGAAAAATTAGGGTGCAGCTCTTGAAATTCTCTATTTGCAGACCATTCGATATCATTTTTATAAGTATATTCGAAGTAATACTGTAGTTTATTTTCTAAGGATAGGGAAGCTGGATTTATGAACACACTTGATATGTCACCTGTACTTGCAACTCCGGTATAACCCCTGCCGCATGCCGAAGAAGAAACTCTGTTGTCACTGTAAAAATCCCAGCGCGATTGGAAAGGCATATAATTATCGGCAACTAAAAGTAAAATTATTAGGCTCATTTTCTATGAATTAAAGAATTCGTTTTTAACGGAAGTTTTAATTTGACTAAAAGCCATAACTTATTCCCGTATTTACGTAAGTTTGTTCGATTGAACCATCAGAGAATAAATGGCTATCCATTAAGGATAAATTTATTATTAAGGAACTTATTTTATAGGATAGCCCGAATGTGGTGAATATCTGATCATAGTTATCTAAACCGAATTCTGCTAAATTAGATTGTGAAGTTGGAGTTCTATAATCTTTTTGAGTAAAAAAACCACCTCTTATGGTAAAATTATCATTTATATCATAATCCAGTCCAAAGTGGATATCGTTTCTGTCTACGAGGCCTCCTGCTGCTGAATTGTTTGAATATTTATAATCAAGTGATAAAGATAATGGTATAACATCGAGTTTGTAACTAATGCCTATACCAATCTTTAAAGGAAAAATGTTTGGTTCATTATAAGTAACTGTAGTATCTGTCAGTTCAATACTTACGTTTTCTTTTGCTTCCGGTAAGTAAGTAAGACCCAGAGATAAATTTTCTAAAGGTGAAATGATAATACCAAGTTTAGGTCTTATTTTATTAAAGTTTACTGAGATATCATTGAGCTGTGCTTCCAGTAGTGGGTCTTCCGATTTATAATAATTTTTAGAATGACCGTTTGTGTAATTTAAATCGATACCAATGTTTAGTATATTTCTAAAGTTAAAAGCAAAAGGTATAGAGAAAGAACTAAATTTCGTGTTCCTGTATAATTCCGCTGTACCCGCTACAATATAACCGTTTTCAGCTGTATCGCTGACATCTGTTATTTGCATTTCTCCATAGTCCGCTTTAAGAGAGTTTTCTGTACGGTAAGTTATGCCGGTTTGAAAATAATCGGTTATTGGCAAACCAAAAGCAAAGGAGAAATTGGGATTTAAATTTTTGTATTTGATATCCGCAATCCATTCTATATCATCTTTGTATACATATTCAAAATAGAGTTGCTTTTTATTTTCTAAAGATAGGGAAGCGGGATTTATGAAAGTGCTTGAGATGCCTCCACTGTATGCGACTCCTGTATACCCTCTCCCGCAGGCCGAAGAAGATATTCTGTTATCTGTATAGAAATCCCAGAACGATTGGAAGGGTAAATAATCGGCAACAACTAATAGTAAAATAATTAAGTTCATTTTAAATTATCGTCCGATCTCCTTTTGGACGGAATGTTTATTATCCCGTACCCAGTCATAGTACTCGGTTCTTTCGAGTTTGGAAGCAGCGTCTTTATCCAGAACAATATTTACATAACTATGTAATTGTAAAGCAGTAGCTGTTATTTGACTTGTGACAGGGCCTTCAATGAATTGAGCGCATACAGCGGCTTTATTTTTTCCGTTTGCTATAAGAAGTATTTTTTTAGCTTCCATAATAGTTCCTATGCCTATGGTAATAGCAAAACGCGGTACATCTTCCATTTTATCGAAAAAGCGAGCGTTGTCTTCTATTGTTTGTTTATATAACGCTTTTATTCGCGTACGGCTGGCAAAAGAAGAGCCTGGTTCATTAAAAGCAATGTGACCGTCTCTACCGATGCCAAGAACCTGAAGATCTATGCCCCCCGCTTCTTTGATTTGGGCTTCATACCATGCGCAAAATTGTTCAGGGTCCTTTATATTCCCCTGTGGTATATAAACGTTTTCCGGATTTATATTAATATGCTTAAAAAGATTTTCCCACATAAAATAGTTATAACTATTTTTGTGTAACGGAGCCAGACCTAAATATTCGTCTAAATTGAATGATTTCACTTTGGAAAAGTCCAAACCTTCTTCTTTGTGTATTTTTACGAGTTCCTGGTAAGTCCCTATAGGAGTGTCTCCGGTTGCCAGGCCCAGTACGAGGTCGTGTTTTCTCTGAATCTCTTCTGCGATTATTTGAGCTGATACTTTGCTCATCTCTTCATAGTTTGAAGTAATAGTTATTTCCATAGTATTACCTGCTCCCCCTTTTTTTATTTTGAAATTTTAATGATTAAAGTTAATTATTCTTTTTTGTTTGTCAACCACAATAAAATACTTATTAGTAAGTAGAAAGCCAAGAATAGGTTTTAGGTCTTGGGTTTTAGGTTTTAGTAAAAACAAAAATAAAAAACTTTGTGGTCTTTGTGTTTCAATTAGTTTTTTTAATAGAATTAAGACTTGCGGAAGAAGAGCAATAATCTTAATTTATTTTTATGATAGAGATTTTACTAAAGGATATACCCGAACTTCCCGGAGTTTACCATTTTAGAGATGAGGACGAAATACTTTATATTGGTAAAGCAAAAAATTTAAAAAAAAGAATAAAAAGTTATTTTACGGGTAAAAGGTCAATAAAAGAGAGCAGAATAGTCGAACGGGCTAAGTCTTTAGATTATACAGCTACCTCAAATGAGTTTGAAGCGTTAATTTTAGAAGAAAATGAAATAAAAGAACACCAACCCAGATACAACATAAGATTAAAGGACGATAAAAGATACCCATATATAAAAATAACGATAAAAAATGAATATCCAACTGTTTTCTATACTCGAAAGATTGAAGATGACGGTTCTCTTTATTTTGGACCTTATACAGACGTAAAAGCTGTAAAAAGAGCGCTCAAAACTATCAGAACCGTTTTTCCTATAAGAACCTGCAGAAGAAAGGACTTACCTCGTAAGGTTTGTCTTCAGTATCATATAGGTAAATGTCTGGGACCCTGTATAGGTAAGATTAGCAGGGAAGAATATGGTGAATTAATATCCGAAATTATCGATTTTTTAAGCGGAAAAACAAAAAAATTGCAAAAAATGATTCATGCTAAAATGAAAGAATCATCGGAAAAATTGAAATTTGAAATGGCTGCCATTTATAGGAATCAACTTATGAGCCTTCGGGATTTAACAAAGAAGCAAAGAATGGTGCTTGGAGATAAGAAATCCAGAGATGTGATTGGACTCAGTGATAAAGCTGGAACGGCATGCGTTTTCGTTTTTCAGATAAGGGAAGGAAAATTGGTAAATACAGAAAGATATTTACTTCGTTCGGGTAGCGATGTTACTAAAAGTGATTATATACGTAGATTTATTCCATGGAAATATCTGAAAGTGTCCTATATTCCCAGAGAAATATTAATTGCGGTCGAAATAGAGGATAGGAACTTGTTAGAACAACTTTTACCTTCAAAGATTAAAATACCTGAAAGAGGCGACTTAAAAAATTTAATGGAAATGGCTAATAAAAACGCGAAACTCGAATTAGAAAGGGAACTTTTGCATCCTGTAAGAGGTCTGAAAGATTCTCTCGGTGAACTACAAAAAATTCTTTTGCTTGAAAATACCCCGGTGAGAATCGAAGGGTTCGATATTTCGAACATTGGAGGCTCTGATTCCGTCGGTTCTTGTGTGGTTTTTATGAATGGTTTTCCCGCGAAAGAAAAATACAGACGTTTTAAGATAAAAAGCGTTAAGGGTATAAATGATCCCGCGATGATAGGGGAAGTTATAGGCAGGAGAATTAAAAGATTGATAAAAGAAGACGCTTTACCCGATTTGATTTTAATCGACGGAGGAAAAACACAATTAAATGCTGCTATAATTGCAATGAAGGAAGTTACGTCTTTAAAGATACCTGTTATCTCTCTCTCGAAGAGAGCAGAGGAGATACATTTACCGAATGGAGAAATTGTTTCTTTGCCGTTAGGTTCAGACGCGTTGAGACTATTGATAAGAATACGTAACGAAGCACACTCATTTGCTCTGAACTATCATAAAAAACTCAGGAGAAAAAAACTCTCTCTTTCGGAATTGGATGAAATTAATGGTATTGGTTATAAACGAAAAATTGCTTTGATACAATATTTTGGTTCAAAAGATAGAATTCTCGCGGCATCTAAAGAAGAAATCGAGCAAGTTCCGGGAATTGGAAATAAAATGGCTGAAACTATTTATAGTTTTCTGCATTGATATAATTGGATACTGGTTTGTTCTTATTACTATTTTCCATATCGTCTGAAATTTTAATGATTGATGCGATGGATACAAACGAAATTAACCTGGGTTATTCTTTCATTATCGCAAATTCGGATAGTTTATGGTGCGGAGAAGAATTTTTGCTACGTGATTCGGCATACATAATAGATTATCGAGAGGGTAATTTAAAAATCGGAAAAATTTGTTCGATGCCTTTAAAGTTTAAATTTTCACATTTGGACTTTTCTTTGAGTAAAACTTATTCCAGGTGGGAAAAAAGAACTTATAAATCATTACCCTCAGAGATTTCCGAGGATATAAACCAACAAGATGAAAACAAACTTATTATAAACGGAAACAAGGGTTTATTTGTCGACGTAAAAACAGGAGGAACCGATATAAGCCAGAGTTTATGGATGGAAATAGGAGGTGAGGCGGGAAAATTTAATGTTTCTGGTGTTCTTTCCGATGAAAATATTCCTCAAGGTAATGTTGTTTCTCAAAGCTTGCGTGAAATCGATGAAATATTTATTGAAGCCGTTTCTGATAATGTGTCTTTTAGAGTTGGCGATATTGTTATCGCGGAAGAGGAAACAGATAAAAGATTACTCGGGCTTTCATCAACCTGGGAAAATCTGTCAGGAGTTGTTGGCGTGTCCAAAGCTAAATACGGAAAAACTACATTTAAAACTAAAGAAAACCAGCAAGGTCCTTATAAAATCAAGCCGGAAGAAGGTATAGAAGGTTTCTCTGTTGTGAGGGGGTCTGAAAAGGTCTGGGTGGATGGTGAATTGTTGGAAGAAGGCGCGGATAAAGATTATACAATAAATTACACGGAAAATTCATTAACATTTAATCCTTCTGTTTTTATCGATAATGAATCGGTGGTTCTCGTTATTTTTCAGTACAGTGTTTACGGAGATAATAACATTTTCTATAAAGCTAACTTTGAGGAGAAAAATTATTCTGTTTCTTTTAAAAGAGAAGAAGACATGGCGGAAACAGATTTGGTTGAATTTTATCCCGATTCCGGTTTTGGATATCGTTTTGCCGCGGTTAATGTTGGTGAAGGAGAGGGCGATTATAATCTTCAAGATTCGATTTTTGTATATGAAGGATATGAGGAAGGTTCTTATGAAGTGTATTTCCAATGGGTCGGAGAAGGAAACGGAGAATACGAATATCTGGATTCATTGCACTACTTTATGTGGACAGGTGATGGGCCATATTCGGCTAAAAGGAAGATTCCGCTTGGAGAAGAAGACAATCTCTTTTCAGTTAAGGTGAACGAAGAATTAGATAACTTTACCGTATCGGGACAATTAAAAACACGACGGATGAGAATACCGGTTGGTGGTGAGAAAAAAGATGGTTTAAATTCAAATATTAAATCTACTTTTATTCCTTATGATTTTTTACATTTATCTTTTAATTATTCAAAACGTACTCCTGATTTTATAGTTAAAGAATGGGAGGGAGAGAAAAATTTATTGAGAACATGGGAAATCGAAGGTTTTCCCGCCGATTTTTTAGAAAGTGGGGTAGAATTTATTCCCAATTCAAGAATAAAAGCTTCTTACTTATATGGAAGAGCCGATACTCTCCGAAAGGATCATATAGATTTAATGTTACAACCTTTGTATTTAAACTGGGACAATATAAGAGATTCCCGAACAGATTTAAAAGGAGGATTAAGATTTAATAATTACGATTTTTTTTATAGAAATTTGAACAGGGGAGATGATTACAGAAAAGAATTCTCCGCAGGCAGTTCTCTTTTAACTATGTTGTATGGGCTGGAAGGTCATGGTATGGGAGATACCGCGAAAGTTTATACGGCCAGAACCAATTTTAAGTATAAAATAGCAACTCTTGTTGCATCTCATGTGCACAGGCGAAATTTGAATTCCGGTCAAATAGAAAAAATTACTAACGGTACTTTTGATATGAATTTAAACCTACAATCCTTTTATCTAAGAAGTAAATTCAACCTTTCTCAAAAAAGAGCAAGTATCTGGGAGAGATATTATCAGAAAGTAAGACTCGGGGAAGGAGTTTACTCCTACGATTCAACAAATAATAACTATTATGAAAATCCTTATGGAAACTATATCCGGAGAATCATATATACAGGAGAGGAGAGAGACTCGAGAGAGTATTCAACAAACATTTCTATTCGGTTTGAACGATTCATTTTACTTAACGGATATATCAATTCGACTTATAGCCCGGATTTAATGTCCGGGAACGAAGGTTTGTTAAGTGTTAAATTTCCTGAAAAAAATAAAAATAAAGGATTCTTTAGGATTAATTTCAACGATAGTAAAGGTGAAGAATTTTGGGGTAGTTCGGATCGTAACTATGGTCAAATTAATTTAGGTTGGGAAAATAGTTCTAATGGATATAAAGAAATTGGGCTAACACAAAAATGGGATAAAAAAGAAGACAGGCTTGGGGGTTATATAAGTTTTTGGAATCAAAGCGGTTTTGAAATAAAACTCGAGGGACTTTTTACTTTTGGTGAGGATACGCTTATTTCTCCTATAGTGGAGTTGGGATACAGGCTCTCGGGTGATGGAAGAAGCGGATTGATAAAAACCACGCTGGGCTATAACCATTATACTGCGGGAAACGTTAATTCATATAGAATGAACGACCTCTATCCGCCTGGATTTTTTTATGATTTTACATCTTCTACAACCTTTGATTTTACGGAAAAAGTTCATTTGGTGCTGAATGTCAATATACATAAGCTTAGTGGTGGAGAGATATATTACAATGGAAGGACGGGTGTTACAGCCGATTTTTCCCCTTAAAGAGCCCTTGACTTATTTTGTAAATTTGGTAAGATTGTTTTATGAATGTTGTTTTGTTTGAAGATGAGAAATTAAGTAATTTCTATCCAATTTCAAGATTGCGGACAGTCGATAATATCAGAACAGGTAGATGGACACAAAAAGAAAGAGTAGCTTTACAATTCAAAACCAATCCTTTATCTTATTCTACAAGAGAACTTTACGGTGGCGACTTTAAAGTGGAAGATGATACGCTTTTCTTGAATGCGAGGTTAAAGGATTTTAGCTCTTTTGAGGATTTGGAAACAGGTGCGTGTATTGTTAATAAAGATGGAGATGTTCTTGGCTACAGGGGTAATAAAATTATTGAAGGTAAAAATTTTGATGGGTTTGATGTAGTTACTAAGGAAATGCCTATGTATAATTATATATGGGATGTTATCGCGGATTTACCGGATAGGTTAAATGCGGATTTGTGTGAGGATCCGTCTTTAGGTAAAATTTTGAGCCCAATCGATGAGGATTTTGTTCATATAAAAAATAAGAAAAATGTTTATATAGGCAAAGGAGTGAAGCTTGGGGAGGGCGTTGATTTGAATGCGGAAGATGCTCCGATTTGGATTGAAGATGGTGCGATTATACAAAGTCATTGTTGCATTATAGGTCCTGCTTATATAGGCAGAAAATCAAAAGTAAAACCGGGTAGCCTTTTGGATATCGTTGCGATTGGCGATGTTGTTAAGATTTCAGGTGAAATCGAGGGAAGTATATTCCAGGGTTATTCAAACAAACAGCATTTAGGTTTTCTTGGTCATGCTTTTGTCGGTGAATGGGTAAATTTAGGAGCAGGGACAACCAATTCCGATTTAAAAAATAATTATAGTAAAGTTAGCGTAATTTTAGAGGGAAAACGTTACGAAACAGGTATGCAATTTCTTGGTACTATAATTGGAGATCACTCGAAAGCTGCTATTAATACTACTTTTAATACAGGTACCATTGTTGAGCCATTTTGTAATATATTTGGAAGGGGATACCCTCCCAAATATGTACCTCCTTTTAGCTGGTGGGGGGATAGTATCGAAGAATATAGGTTGGATAAAGCAATAGAGACAGCGGCTAAGGTTATGAAAAGAAGGGGTAGAGAGTTTGATGAAAATTACAGAAAAAAAGTAGAAAGACTTTTTCATGAATCTAAGAATTTAAGGAAGAATATAAAATAATATTAGGTTTTTCTATAAATTCAACTATTGACATATTGGGTTTTTTTCGTATATTTGTTTTAAATGGATGCAATGGAGATGGAAAAGTTTAATAAAGTTGTTACTGTAGAATTGCTTTCGACAATCGATCATAAGGTCCGGGGTATACAGCAATTTGTTGTCGCTCTTCGTGGTTTAGTCGAGGAAGATGTCCTAAATGATTTAAGAGAAGAAACAGAAGAGTTACAGGCAATTTATGAGTCATTTTTAAAGTTAAGAGATTTAAATTTAGAGAAGATCGATATCGGGAAATTTTTAAAAGATAAATATGACGTAGAAAATGATGTTACCTGTTTGGTTGAATCGGACAGAAAAAAACTTAGTTTTGTTTTGGATACTTTAATAGAGTCTTGTGGTGATCTTGGTTATAATTTGTCAATTAGTTCTACGCAGAAAGGTTGTGTTATTAATATTAGTTCTCCTTCTTTTGCTCAATTATCTGTCGATGATTTTCAAAAACTCTCTATTAAGATCGATATATTGCCTTTCTTTGCCATAAATAAAACGATTAAAAGAATAGGTGGTGACTTTTCTGTAAAAGGGGAAGACATATCTATCGAGTTCCTCGATGCGGATTACGACGACGCATAGTTGAGATTCTTGGAATCAGTAAAATAGTTTTAAATAAAGAAGTTAGTAGTTGGAAGTAAGAAGTTAGAATAAAATAAAAACTTTGTGTTCTCTGTGTGTTTTTGTTTTCTCTGCTTGCCCGGTAGGGAGAAAGCGACCGTACCAGGGTGTACTCTGTGGTAATTTAGGTTTTAGGTCTTCGGTTTTAAGTTTTAGTTAAAACAACAAAAAAAATGGGGTTGTGTGTTGTTGGCTTTGTGCTCTTTGTGCTCCAAATTGTTTTTGTTACTTGATTTTTCCTTCTCTTATTAGTTTTAAGCAAATTTCCGCTAATTCCGGGTCGAACTGAGTGCCGGAATTTTCTTTTACTTCTTTTAAGATAGCTTTTTGGTCCAATCCCTTTCTGTATGGTCTTTTTGAAATCATAGCGCTTACGGAATCTGCTACCGCAAGAATTCTTGCGGATTCAGGTATTTTCTTTCCCTTTAATTTGTCAGGAAACCCTTTGCCATCGTAGCGTTCATGATGATGAAGAACACAATTTAAGATTTTCTTATTTCTTATCGCCGGACTGAGTATCGAATCACCTATCTCAGGATGTTTTTTCATTACGCTGTATTCTTTTTTCGTTAGATATTTTGGTTTCATTAAGATAGCATCCGGTATTCCAACTTTTCCAATATCGTGTACCAGGGCTGCGTATCCTAATATATCTTTTTCTTTTTTTGTGTATCCCAATACATCAGCTATTAAAAGAGATATTTCCTTAACCTGTTTTGAATGTCCTTGCTGATATGGATCTTTTGCCTCTAGTGCTCTGACTAGAGAAGTTATGGTGTCCAGCATTTTTTCTTCGAGTTTGTCACGCTGTTCTTTAACTTTTTTCTCTAATTCAGATTGGTACTCTCTTTTTATTTTTAGTAGAAAATTCCTTTCCTTAACTTTTTCGAGAACTCTTCCGATTTCTTCCGGAAAGACGGGCTTAACAAGATAGTCGAATACTCCTGCCCGCATCGTACTTCTTATTATATCTAAACTTTTAAATGCTGTAACCATTACTACAGAAACATCGGGATTGATATTTAACAGTGCTTTTGCTGCTTCAATACCGTTCATCTTAGGCATTTCGATGTCGAGTAAAACGCAATCAAAAGTGTTTTTTTTATATTCGGCTACTGCTTCGTATCCGTTTGAAGTTGCTTTACATTTATGTCCTTGTAGAGAAAGAATATTTTTTAGTGACTTTAGAATTTTATCATCATCATCTGCTAATAAAATTTCCATAAAAATTTATTTTAAAAGTTTTTTATAAATCAAATTCAATGTCCTCACGGGCGCCTTTAACCTTTAATCCCTTTCCAGCTAATTTATTAGCTTTTTTGACTATTTTATCTATTTGTTTATCCTTCCTTGTTGGATCGTAATGGGTTAGATATAGAGTTTTTATATTTCCCTCTTTCGCGAATTCTACAGTTTGCTCCCATGAAGAATGTCCCCAGCTTTTATGTTTCTCCATTTCTTTTTTTTCATATTGAGCGTCGTGAATTAGAACGTCAGAATCCTTTATAAAGTTTAAATGGTCTTCATAAGGTACGGTTGCGATATCCTGATGGTCTAATTCGTTGTCACTCATAAAGACTAAACTTTTTCCGTTTTCATCAAATCTGAAAGCATGGGTTTCAAGAGGATGGTTTGTTTGTATCGAACTTATTTTTACTCCGTCGATTAAAATACCTTTTTTCCTTATTTTCTCAAATTCTATTTTAGCTCCTATTTGTTTAAAAGGAACCGGATAATAAAGAGAATTCATTTGCCCCTTTAATATGTCTAATAGTCTTTCATATGTAGGAGACGCGGCAAATATTTTTATTGAAAAACCCGGAATATAGATAGGGATAAAAAACGGAAACCCCTGAATATGGTCCCAGTGAGAATGAGTAAGGAATAAATTAATATGATTTATTTTTTGGGATAATATTTCTTCCGAAAGAATCCTTATCCCGGAACCCGCGTCAATGATAATCTTTTCGCCACTATTTAATGTTAAATCTATACATGTTGTGTTGCCGCCGTATTTGACTGTATCTCTACCGGGGGTTGGTATCGAACCTCTTGTACCCAAAAGCTTTATTTTCATAAACCAATTTTAAGTAAAAATGCTGATTTGTCAAGCTTTTTATAGTGTATTATCTTATCAAGAGTAATTATATAATGTTTTTTTTATAATTTTCTTTAACAAAAAGATCTTGCTTAATATGTTGTTTTCTTTTATTATTAATTAGTATAGCAGAGTGAATTGTATCTTGCAACAATAATTATTTTAGGCTTGAAGGGAGGAATGGATGAAAATTTTATTAAGATTTATAGTATTTTTAATTGGTTTTTCTTTTTTCAATATAACTTTATTAAACGCCGCGGGAGGTGAGAGAATGGCCGATGAAAAGGAAAAAGTAATTTTACCCGAACCTCGATATGAAAGTAAAATGTCGGTTGAAGAATCCATATCAAATAGAAGGTCGGTTAGAAGCTATCTCGATAAATCTCTGGAGTTAGAGGAAATTTCACAACTTCTCTGGGCAGCAGAGGGCATTACTGATAAAGAGAAAAAATTTAGAGCGGCTCCTTCTGCCGGAGCGCTTTTCCCTCTCGAAGTTTTTATTGTCGTTGGTAATGTATCTTCACTTGAAGACGGTATTTATAGATACGACCCATTTAATCATGCCATTACTAAGCTTATAGAGGGAGATTATAGAAACGACCTTTCTCTTGCCGCGTTGGGTCAATCCTGTGTAAAAAATGGTGCTATTTCTATTGTTTTTGCGGGAGTTTACGACAGAATAACAAAGAAATATGGTGAAAGGGGTATAAGATATACATACATGGAAGCAGGGCATGCCGCTCAAAATGTTTATTTACAGGCAGAAGCTTTAGGACTCGGCACTGTTGTTGTAGGGGCTTTTATGGATGATAAAGTTAAAGATGTTATTGGTATGAAGGAAGAAGAAACGCCTTTATATATTTTACCTGTTGGTAAGAAATAAATCTTCTGGATTAAAAGGAGGAATTAATGGGAGTAAAGATTAAAAAAGAAATTTCAGTTTCGACAAATAAAAGAAATGAATTTGTAGATGTAACCGGAGAAGTAAGTAATGCTGTAAAAAAAAGTGGGGTAAAGGAAGGGTATGTGCATCTTTATGTGCCTCACACAACAGCAGCTGTAACAATAAACGAAAATTACGATCCTTCTGTTAAAAGTGATATTTTAAATAAACTTTCGGATGTAATTCCTGCCGGAGCGGGATATTCACACGCGGAAGGCAACGCTGACAGCCATATTAAGGCTTCTATTATAGGGAGTTCAGATTTTATTCCGATTACAAACGGTGATATAGACCTCGGAAGATGGCAGGGAATCTTTTTCTGTGAATTTGACGGTCCCCGCTCGAGGAGAATGTTGATACAGGTTATCGAATAAAGATTTTTTGAACCACGAAGAACACAAAGCCCACAAAGAAAAAAAATATTTTGTTGTTTAAAACCCATCCCACAACACCAAATTATTCTCACACAAAGACACGGAGGGCACAGAGAAAATTGATGGGATTAGAAGAAGTGCACGTTAGAAATTCAGGGATTATGGATTAAGTGGTAAGTGTTTTTTACGTAATCCTTGCTTTACTTCGTAGCTTTACAGCTAATCCTTAATCCTCACTCGACTATCTGGTGTTCTACTAATCCTGGAATGCTCGCTTCCTTTAATCCCAATAATTATACTTCTCCATAACCTCGATTAGATTTTCAAGCTTTTCTTCTGGAGTCGAATTGTCTAGTTCGAGTGCGATAATAATATCGTCTCCTGATTTTTTATTAATATAGTATCTGGCTATTTTATAAAAGTAACTTTTTGGGTTTCGTATATCCCTTCAAATTTTAAATTATAAAAGTATATACCGGCAGGTATTTGTTTGCTGTTCCAGGTTACCTCGTTTCTTCCCGCGGGTCTTTGTTCGTTTAAAATATCCGCGGTTTCTCTTCCCATAATATCGTATAATTTTAAAGATGCTATACCTGTTTTAGGTAAGTTGAATGTGATAAGTGTTGTGCTTTCGGAGAGTTCGAGTGTTGATTTAGGGGAGACAAAAAATTCGGTTTCTTTTTGTTCGTTTATTCCTGAAAGTTCGGGATGAATATAGTAAATACCTGAACCGTAGCTACCCGCGATAAGAAGAGTACTGTCTCCCTCCGCAATATCCAGAGAATAAACAAGCGGATAAAAGATTCCAGAGCTATAGTCATTCCAGGTCTCACCGCCGTCTATTGAGCGCAACACACCGTAACCTTCAGTAGCAGCATAGACGATTTGCGGGTCTCGGGGGTCATACTTAATTTCATAAACAAATGCAATAGATGAATCTTTTTTTACCCAATTTTCGCCACCGTCGGTAGATTTGTATATATTACCGGAGGAATATCCCGCTCCGACTAAAATTTTATTGCTGTTCTCAGGATTAATTGCAATACAATCGACGAAATTTTCGTCGGTTAAACCTTTGTTGACCCAATCATTTCCTCCATTCGAGGATTTTACAATACCCCCTCCGTATTGGGTCCCTGCCCAGATGATCGAAGTATCGTTTGGATCTATGGTAATCGATAAAATCGGACAAATATTTCCACCGAATTCCGGAAGGTTACTATTCTTGCTAAACCAGGAAGTTCCGTTATTAGTAGTTTTGTATATTCCGTTTCCAGAGGAACCTCCGACGAATAAAACACTCGAAAGAGAAGGCGCAATATCGATACATAAAGGGTTAGAAATTGCGTCTATTTCTGTGAAAGTTTTTCCGGTATCGGAGGATTTGTAAAATCCTCCGAACATTGCCAAATAGATATTTTGGGAATTCTCATGATCTACTTTTATATCATATATCTCAGAGCCGATGAAGCTTTCATGGTTCCAGTTTACACCACCATCATGTGAATAATAGAAATATCCCTCTCCAGTTCCCGCGTATATTCTATTGATATTTTGGGGGTCTATGGCAACGCTTCTGATTGCTCTTGCGGTAATGCCATTTGAAGATTCATCCCAGGTTTCTCCTTGATTGATGGATTTATAAACTCCGCCGGCGACTGATAAATTCTGGGAAACTGTACCATAGACAGTGTCAGGACATTCATTATAACAAGCTATTCGTTCGATACCAGCTTGTTTATCGTCCCAGTTAACTCCCCCGTCTACGCTTTTGTAAAATCCCGATAAACCTGTACTGTAAAGAGTTAAAGAATCTGTGGGATGGAAAAGTAAATCGGAACTAATACCGCTAGTACTGAGCGAAAATCCCTGATTGATTTTCTCCCAGTAATTATCGATGTTAAAAGTGTAATAACCTCCTTCTATCCCCTCGATTAATGCGTATGGGCGATTGGATTTATGAGGGTTTGTTGTAATAGCGTATACGGATTGTAAGTAATCCGGATATGATAAATAGGGTAAACTATCGTTAATCGCGTTCCACGTTTTTCCGCTGTCAGTTGACATGAAAACTCCATCGTAATTAGTCCCCGCGTAAAGTATTGCTGAATTTTCCGGGTTTAAAGTTATAGAAAAAACTCCATTCTTATAGTCTTCTGATTCTGATGTTAATCCTTCATCGCTCAGTTCCCAATTTGCCCCGCCATCGGTCGATTTATAAATATTTCCAATAACAAGAGCTATTCCTCCCGCTAAACCCGTATAAAGAATATCTGTATTTTGTGGGTCGAATATAATATTAAACGCGATTAGGCTCTCATCGAGTCCATTACTCGATTTAAACCATGTAGAACCACTATCAACGGATTTCCAGATACCGTCGTAATCTGTGCCCGCGTATAAAATCCCTGAATTGTTTGGATCGACTGTAATACTTCTTATAGGATAGAAACTTAGTCCATTACGGGTAGGAGTCCATGACGTACCTCCATCTATGGTTTTATATACACCCGCGTCACGCGTTCCCACATATACTATCTGCGGATTGTTGGGGTCTATTGCGATGGAAGTCATCTCTCCGCCAGATAGGGAATAAGAATTCCATTTAGTACCTCTGCTTGCTTTAAATGCTTCGTTCTTTTTGAAGTACAGTTTATTAAATCTTTCTTCAGAGTTAAAAGACGCGTGATTAGGTCCGTATTTTTCTTCAATTATTTCTGAGTTGTTTAATGAGTAAAGATTGATATTAGTTAGTGAAGTTAATATTAAAATCAGTATGATGTTTTTCATTCTTCCTCCTTATAATTGTATGAATTAATAGGGTTATTATAATATGGGCTTTATAATTGTCAAGTTTTGAGAAATGCTAAGTCCCAAATCCGAAAGGGTTTGAAATTCAATTGTGGGGGTTGTTGGGGAGAGACCTAAATTATACTTTTATCTTGGGATTGGGAAATCCCTCATACAGATATAAATGTAGGAGCGGCTTCCCAACCGCGATTTGAGGAGAGAAATCCCTCTTACATAAATCTCTGTGTCTCTACGGTGAAATTAAGATTTGCGATTTGGGCGTTGGGATTTGGAAAAAACAACAAAATAATCCATGTTTATCAGTGTAAATCTGTGGCAATAGTTTAGGGTTAGCAGAGAATTGGAAAGTCGAGCGAGGATTAAGAAAAAACACTTACCACTTAATCCATAGTCCTTGAATTTCTAACTTGAACCGCTTCTAATCCCAATCATTTTCTCTGTTATCTCTGTGTGAGAATTATTTTTTAACAATTAAAAATCGTTTTTTAGATTTTGCCCTTGACAAACAAACGAAATTTTTTATACTAATAACTATAATTTAAATTAGCAGAAGTGGTTCTAAAAAAATATTAAGTGGTTTCTTAAGGAGGGGTGTTTTTTTATTTTGTTTAAGAGAATTTTAATATGCGCTTTAATTTTTAGTTTATCTGTTTTCGCGGATAATGTTGACGATGGAGTAAATTACCTTTATTCCTTACAGAATACAGATGGCAGTTGGGGTGATAATTCGCTAAACAAATTTGTTTACACTTCAGAAGTTTTAAAAACCCTTCAAGTATTAAATGAGAAAGGTACGAATTATGTCGATGGTTTAAAGTGGTTGCAGAGTCAATTCCCTGAAAATGTCGATTTTCTTTCAAGAAAACTTTCCATATATTCAAAAGAAGGTATAAATTCAAAAGAATTGATAAATAAAATCATACCCTGCCAGAATCAGGACGGAGGATTTGGTATTAAGGATGGGTTTGGCAGTGATGTTTTACATACTATTGTCGCCTTAGAAGGTCTTTCTTCCGCTATCGATACCAATTTGCATATAACTAATGGTTTAAATTATCTCATAATAAATCAAAATTCGGATGGTAGTTATTCTTTTATAAAAAATGGAGAGAGTTCTGTATTTACTACTTCTCTTGCCTTATCAATGCTTTCCAAATATACGGAAAGGTCACAGGTTAATAATGCAATTGGCAAAGGAGCTTCTTATCTTATATCCCAGATGAATCCGGATTCTGGTTTCGGAGAAAACCAGAGCAGTATATATGAAACCGCTCTTGTTCTTCAAGCTTTAATCAAAGTTAATAAAAGAAGTGATTTATGCGAAATTTTAAAAAACTATTTAACAAGCAGACAACTCACCAATGGTTCATGGAATAATGATATTTACGAGACTGCTCTTGCCCTCCGAAGTTTTCATTATACTACCTTACCTGATTTAGTTGTTAATTCTATTTCATTTGAACCGGAGATTATTAATGAAGGTGATACAGCAAAAATTGTTTCAGCTGTTACGAATATTGGTGAAGGTACAGCTCAGAATATTAATCTCAGGCTCTATGAAGACGGGGTGGGTGTACAGGATACAGTGTATAATGAAATTTTATCAGGAGATACAATCAATATAGAAATTCCGTGGAACACTTTAGAAAAAACAGGTTATCACACAATTGGAGTAAGAATAGACCCTGCTAATTTAATTGAAGAACTCTCAAAAGGCAATAATTATCTTGAAAAAATGGCTTTTGTTCAGGACACGGTTCCTCCGGAGTCTCTGGATATATATGTCCAGAATCCGTATTTTTCTCCAAACGCTGACGGTATAAAAGATATTTCATCAGTTTATTTTAGAGCTTCTGAAAACGTTACCGTGGATGTGAATGTTACCGATAAAAATGGAGAAATAGTTAGAAATCTTATTACCGGTGAATTCTATTCTCCCGGTTCTTATTCTCTTGAATGGGATGGCACAAACGACACCTTGAGCCTCCTTGGCGATGGAGATTATGTTTACAATGTTATTCTTGAGGATAAAGGCGGCAATATAGAAAGAAGACATCATTTTTTGGTGATTGATAACAATAAAACGCCCATATTTGAAAGTCTTGAGCCTAATAGAATACATATGAAAAGAGTTATGAAAGATGACCCGACTAATTCGATAGAATTATTAAATTACTATCCAGAGCAGGATTATTGTTTCTTAAGTTTTAAAAATGAGTTTGATGAGAAACGAAGAGATTTGGTTTTATCCAATGGATTTAGAACCTATCTTGAGAAATTATGTGAAGTGGATGTTGGTTCCTCGTATAGAAATTTACGAGACTTACAATATTCTAATTCCTATAATAAAGTCTTCTTTAGAACCAATTATAACTCTCCATTATTTTGCTTTAATCTAAGAGAAGAAAAGTTGGATACCATAGTAGAGTCAGGATTAAGGTGGTATCAGATATCTCCTGAAGGTGACAAGATTCTATATTATCTTAGCTATGAAGGATTATTTTTAACTGATTTTGAGGGCTCTTATAATAGACTTGTCGATAGTAATGCTTTCTCTTCAAATCTTTGGAAAACTGATTACTGGTCTCCGGATGGAAATTTATTCTATTATCTTAAAAATTATAATTGGGACACTGCAGCTATAGTTTTATCAGATCCAAATTTACGAACTAAAAAAGAAATCTTTAGGGTTTCCTACCCCCCTTATTTCCCTGATGCTTCCGCGTTTGCTTGGTCCAAAGATGGTTCTCATTTTGCATTTATACAACTTGGATTAGATACTCTCGTTAATTCTAACTTTTTTGAAGTTTTCGTATCTGATCGAACAGGTAATTCTATCGAAACTGTTGCAAGTTTCTCTAAAATTCCGTTTTCTGAAGGTGGCCCCTTAGGAGGATTCCTGTGGCACCCTGATGGTAACGCTATCCTTATTTGCTTACAGGGTGATATGTATGAGAGCGGAAATGATTTACAGACTAAACCTGGTTTATATGAGATAGATTTAATGCGCGATACTGTGAATATGCTTATTGAGGGTGAAATAGATCAATTTCAATACGCATGTGGGGGTACACGGATTCTTTATGAAAGAGGCGACGAATTATATTGCATGGATAGAAACGGAGAAAACAGGACTTTAGTTAGTAAGTTACCCTCATGGCAAGGGATTTCTCTCTCAAAAGATGAGACTTTCTTTTTAAATGGAGATGAATACGTTGGTGAATACGTTGGTATAAACCTTGATAATCTAGCGACGGAATTAATGTTCCAGAGACTTCTGGGAACACAAAATCAACTAACAATAGCAGGAGTTGCATCAGATAAAAACCTTGAATACTATGCCTTGAGTTATGGAGAGGGAAAGGAGCCGTCTGTCTATCAGACTTTTCATTCAAATACAAATACAGTAATTGATACAATTATCACAAACTGGATTCCACCTTATTCTGGAGAGTACACAATAAAATTGAAGGCGTTTGATCGTGCTGGAAACGTTTCAGAGACGAACGAGTTTTTACACTGGGAAGGAGATGCTTTGATTTCGAATTTAAAAGCAGAACCTGAGGTTTTCTCTCCTGATAGTGACGGTTCTTCGGACTCAATAGTTATTTCCTATACAGCCTTTAAAGCAGAACCTCTTTTCTTTAATATTCTTGATTTAGAGGATAATATTATATTTTTCAAGTATATGAATCATCCTGTGGCAGGTGAGTTTTCATTCGCCTGGAATGGACGGGACAATTCAGGAGAGATTGTAGAGAATGGAAAATATTTTGTAAAAGCTTGTGGTTGTTCTACCCCAATTTATATTGATACAATCCCACCCACTGTATTTATTGATTTGAGCTTTAATACAAAGAGTTTTGTTCGAAACGGTTATTTTGACATTGGAATCCAGGGATTACTTTATGATCTTCATTTTAACCGGTATGATTTAAGCTTTACTCATGAAGACACAAGCGAGTTTCTCCCTGTGCTTTCCGGCTCCAAACCTATTCTGGATACAGTTTCTTTAGTAAAAATAAAGGGCTTGGAAGAGCTCGGAATGTATTATGCAAAACTTATCGCAGAAGATTATGCGGGTCATAAAGAAACCCTCATTGATTCAATTTTTGTCGACTCTTTTTATGTTGAAGGAGAAATGTCAGAAATAGTTGGGAGTTATAAATTCCTCTCTGAAGCGAGGGCTATGTTTACTGATGTGGACAGTCTTGTTTTTGATATTCAATATGGTAGATTAAAATTCGGGGGGTATACAGTTTGGACTGAGAATGTAAGGATAGGAAAAGGTATACGGGAGAAAAATAATTTTTATCACAATGAAGATATACCCGAATTATTACCCCACTATGAGACCGATTTTATAAAATTTCGGGGTAATGCCTGGCGTGGCGATAGTTTTGTGAGTTCGATCGATATTGATACATTGTACACTCCAATAGGAAGCAGGGGCTTATTTTTTGTGAATCCAGCATATCCTGAACCCGGTAAGCCACCGACAACAATTTCTGAGATTTGTGAAGTTGAAGCCAACTATTTTGTGATTGATACATTAGGAAATTATACAGCTTTTCCAGAATTTCTTGAATGGGTAAAATTCCAGTACGCTCCCCTCGAAGATACTTCCTATTACAGGGATTTAGGAGCCAAGGATTACTCTTTTCCGTTTGAATACCCATGGAATACGTATTTGTTTCATAACGGTTATTATTACTTGAAAGCAGTAGGGTTGGATACTCTGGGAGATACATTGCGTACGAAATTAGAAGTAAGGGTATTAAATAATCCTTTGATTGTTGAACTCAATAATGAAAAAGGTCCGTTTACCCGCCGTACCGATACAATTTTCGCCAGGGTTCTTGCAGATACGGTGTTCCATGGAACTATTCAAAGTGTCAAATTTTTCTACATACTGGGAGATTCAATTTCCGGAGATACAACTCTTATAATAGAAGATTTTGAATCACCTTATCAGGTTCTATTTAATACGGAGGCTTTTCCGGATACTCAAATTACCTTCCTTGCTTATACCCATGATGATGTTGGATACGATGCTTATTCCTCGCCTCTTAATTTAATAATCGATAACACACCACCTATTGCTGAAATCGTATATCCAACCGATGGTATATCCTTTGATAGTCCCGATTTTATAGATATTTTAGGAAATGCCTCTGATAAGAACATTAAAAGCATTGAAGTGAAACTTAATGATTCAAGAATAGAGTTTTCAAGATCCAACCTTATCGATACCCTTACCTTATTGGATGCAAGAACACTTGAATCCGGGAATTACAAGATTTCAGTAACCGCGGAGGATATGGCTGGGAATGTTGCTTCCGACAGTGTTCAGATTGTGATAACAAATTCACCATTTCCTGCCGTATCGATTGATAACCCAGAAAATAATTCTTTCCAGAAAGATATGATAGAAATTTCTTATAGTGTAGAAGATGATAATTTATCTTACTATGTATTGAAATACGGCATAGGAATAAAGCCTTCGAATTACAATGTAATAGATTCAAATAGCACCTGTGGAGTGAACAAAAAATACATATTAGATAGCTCTATCCTCCAGGACACAATATATACCCTTTTACTTTACGCGAAAGACCTGATGGATAAAACAAATGGCGATACAGTGTTATTTACTGTTGATAATACTTCTCCGGAAGTTTTGATTACGTATCCTACTGAATATGAAAAATTTAAGCATAAATTTCCGATTGTTGGCAGTATTATAGATAAAAATCTTCTTCGAGATACCCTTTTCGCCGGAATGGGAGAAAAGCCTTCATTATGGACGGCTTTAGTATCCGGTAATAAAAATTTAGAAAACGATACAATACTCATCTGGGATCCGTTTTCGATATCAGATGTCTATACCTTCAGGCTTTCAGCTATCGACCGTGCGGGAAATATATCTGAGGATTCCGTTACCGTATATCTCGATACAGTTCCGCCCGCGCCACCTGAAGGTCTTACCGCTGTCGACAGCATCGGTATAGTGAATCTCTCCTGGGAACCGAATACTGAAGATGATTTAGAGGGTTATTATCTCTTCAGGCAGGGCGAAAAATTTAATACTCAAGCCTTTCTTAATACATCTTACGTGGATACATTACCTTCTATAGAGGGAAAATACTATTATCATCTAATAGCAGTTGACGAGCTCGGTAATGAGAGTAAACCATCCGATACTGTATCTATCAGGGTAGATTTATCCCCGCCTTATGTGAAGATTATTTCACCAAAAAACAATCAGTGGATTAGCGGTCTCGATACCATTATGGGGACTATAACCGATAAAAACTTCCTTGAATACAATCTTGAATATGCTCCTGCCGCGGATACAACCTATTCTCTTCTCGTTACAGGGCTTTCAGAGATACCCTATGGAGAAATATATAAATGGGATGTTTCTGCTCTTGATGGAGATTACAATCTCAGATTACGAGGAATGGATACATACGATAACAGCGATACTTCTGAAGTAGTAGTTCGGGTGGATAATGAAGCACCGGCTATGCCCGATTCTTTAATCGCTACATCCAATGGTTCTCGTGTGAATCTTTCCTGGCTCTCGGCTGCTGATGACCACCTTGCCGGTTATCATCTTTACAGGGATGGGGGAGAGGTGAAAACTTCAATTATTCCCGATACTTTCTCTGTCGATACTGTTTTTGATGGAGAATATTCCTATACGGTTGTTGCGAGTGATTCTGCCGGTAACCTCAGCACACCGGCAGGACCTGCCAGTATTACAGTAGATACAAGAGCTCCTTCGGTTGTTATTAGCAGTCCCGAAGAAGGTAAAAAGGTAAACGGAACTATTGATATACTTACAGAATGTGATGACAGAGACCTCTCGAGTGTTTTATTCAGGTATAAAGAAAAAACAGGTACCTGGAAAAATATAAAAGAAATAACCTCGTCTCCATTTACAACTCAACTTAACACCGATTCTCTTGAAAACGGGAAATTTTATCTTTCTGCGATTGGAACCGATGTCCATAATAATACAGACAATTCTCCCGATTCGATATTCCTATTTAAGCAGGAAGATCTTACTCCACCTGCAGCTCCTGAAGGTTTTGTTTATAGTGCGGAGCCTACTGCTACGTACAAGAAAGGAAGAGTTAATCTATTCTGGAGACAAAATACAGAGGATGATATTGAAGGATACAATGTATATAGAAAAGGTTCAATAATAGCTTCAGTTACCGATACCTTCTTCACTGAGGAAATTTGGGATAACAGATATCATACCTACAATGTTTCCGCGGTTGATACAGCTTCCAATGAAAGTAATCTCTCGGATTCTTTAATTGCCGATCTTGTACCTCCCGAATTGTATATTCACAAGCCTTCGCCCTCTCAATATGGGTATATATATAATGGTATTATACCGATTACTATAACAGTAGAAGATAGTAATTTCTCTTCTTATACTTTACTATATGCAGGTATTTCTGATACTATTCTTTCTATTCTTTATCAAGACAGTGTCGAGGTTAGAAATGAAACTGTTTATAGATGGAATACTAAAAATATTAATGATACCGTTGATCTTGTCCTTGCCGGGAGTGATATACATGGTTTTTCAGATACAATTGGGGTTGGTTTTATTATTGATAACCTCGCTCCACCGGCTCCGGAAAGCCTTGATGCTTATTGTCTCTCTGAATACCTGCCTCCCCCGATTGAAGTGGACTCAATTATTTTGGAATGGCTGCCGGTTACCACAGAAGAGGTCGCTTATAATATATATTACTCGACGGTATCAGGTACCGGATATGTTAAATTGAATGATCAATTAGTGTTTGATGAGTGGTATGTCACCGCATTACCCGGGGGAAAAACATATTATTTCGTGGCAACCGCCGAGGATGAGATGGGTAATGAAAGTGATTATTCAAATGAAGCATCCGCAAAACCTCTGGCAAGTGATGTAGATATAGTTGTTTCAGACGGAGATATATTTAATTTTCCTTCATCTCCTATGGTAGGTGATTCAGTCTTTTCAATTGTGAAAGTTCATAATCAGGGAACTCATCCTGTCGAGGATTTTTCATTGAAGTTGTCTATCGAATATGAGGAAAATCTAATTACTTTGAATGATTGGCCAGTTCCATCTCTTTCTCCGGATTCAACCAAAGAATTTTCATTTAAGTGGTCGTCGTATGGCCTTTCCGGTCTTAGTAAACTTCACCTGCTCGCGGACCCAGAAGATTTCATAAAAGAGACAGATGAATCAAACAACTGGTATACCTGCCCGATAGAAATAAGGGAAACTGATCTATTATTTACTTACTCCTTGAGCGATTCTCTTATACCGCCGTTTACGGATTTAAAAGGTTACTATTCTATTACGAATACAGGCGCGGAGAAAAAAGATTTAACATTTTCCTTATCTGTTATAAACTCTGACAGCGCGGTTATAAGCAGAGATTTTGATTTAGAATTTATTATTTTTGATTCTATGCCTCCCTGTAGCACTTACGGTTCTTTCTTCTACGATACAACGAATTCGAGATTCGGAGAGGTTAGTATAACGGATTCAGGAGGTTCGGGAATTAATTCTTTTGGTTTTTCTTCCGATTCTGTTATTACCGAACTTGCTGATAGTCAATACATTATACAATACGTATATCTCGACACTTTAAAACCACCCACTGAGATAATGCTCCAGTTTGAGGATAAATATGGTTATAAAGAACACAGGGCATTCTGGGGTTCTGATATAATAAATAAAGGCATATCGGGTACTTCATCCAGAAAAAACTTCGGTACCCTGCCTGAAAAGGGCAAATGGGTACGTCTTACAGTGCCGCTCGAAAAAGTGGGTATATATGATGGTCAGATAAAGGGAATGGAATTTCTGCATTATGGAGGAAGACTGTACTGGGATGGAACCGGTAGCGGAGGAAATCAGGTTACCTTTACTCTTGCTCAGGCAGAAAAAGAGAATGTCGATATTATCTGGAACTCACTCGATTATCCTGCTGGTAAATATAAAATAAAATCCGATATCGAAACCGGTTCGAAAGTCGTGGAAAGAGAAATACCGTTTACGATAGAAGGTACAGGCGGTGTAGCGAGCTATGTAAATACTAATAAACCTAATTATAATACGTTAGAGGATGTTTACATAACAAGCCGTATAGTTAACAATAGTCCGAATCAGACGTACCTTAATCTTAAAGAATTCGTAATAATAGTCGATTCGTCGGATTATGAGTATTTCAGGGATTCAGTCAGTGTTTCTACCTTATTGCCCGGGAATGAAAGTGAACATCAGTATATATTCAGTACAGGATATAATTCTGAGGGGATGTACGGGATAAAAGAATATCTTATATCCGGAACCGATACTTTATCAAATTCTACAGGGCAATTTTACATTAATCTTTCGTCAGGAGAGGATATGCGTATTAGCGGAAATATTTCGGCGGTTCCGAAGTTAATTCCTTACGCTGATTCCTTCACTGTATTTTACTCCCTCAGGAATTCAGGCAACACTCCTGTGGATTTACTGCCGATTTCAATAAAAATCAATTATGTTAAGGACAATATAACAGTGTATAACCTGGAAGATACGATATCTCTCGGTATCGGCGATACATTAGAAGGAGATTTTCGTCTCTCATCGGAGTCTTTAGGATTAAAACCCTACGCTCTGCTGCTATATGTCCATCCTATGGATACAACAATGCTCCTTACTACATCCGGTTTCATGGTATCTGACCTAACTCCTCCGTTTGTGGAGATTCAATCACCGGAAGGTCTTGTAAGCGGTTTGGTAATCGTTTCTGCTGAAGTGAGTGATTTTGAAAGCGGGATAGATTCCGTTTACTTTAATGCGGATTCGATAACCCGATTAATGAATAGAGTTTCAGGCGATTCTTTAGAAGGTGTTTATGAGAGTGAGTTCGATTCGAGAAAGCTACAGAATAGTTCTTATGTTTTAAAAGTTACAGCGGTAGACTATTCCGGCAATTCGTTCATGGATTCGAGTTTAATCGAGGTTAGAAATGGCATGGAAGCTCCTTCTTGTTCTCTTGAAATTAAACCTATCGCGAGAGTACTTTCAATAACTGATGATACCCTTTTCGTAAAAAGTATTCTGGATTCTATGGATATATATTATAAAATAGTAAGCAGAGAACAGGATTTTGAAAAGGAATTTCGTTCAGGAATATATAATATTTATCTTATTTCAGGAAACCATTTTAAAATAGATCCGTTCACTCAACAAGAAATAAAAGAAGCTGTTTTCAGTGGTGAAGGTTTGGTTACGCTTACATCTTCAGTTCGTCCTGTTGTGCCGTATCTTTTTGATCCATTTGGTGTTTTTATATTAGGGAAATTACCAGGATGGAGATACAATATTAATTTTGAAGAATCGAGTATTTCTGATTATGATACTCTTTCCACTTCTGATAAAGTTTTCAAAATGCGTCTAAAAGGAGGAACAAAGATTGCCGAATTTGAAAAAATAGAAAGTGGACGTGGATGGAGTTCTATATGTCTAAAGGCGCATTATCCTTTCTTCAGCGAGGATAAGAGCAGAGTAATTATTAAAGCGATTGATATGCAAAAAAGAGAAGATAATATCGTTTCAGATACATTTGATATAGATTCAGTACCGGTATTTGATATAGATGATAAAAAAACGGAAAAAATAGGGAATATAAGAATAGATTCCGTAACCGCTAGGTCTATTACCTTTTCATTCGATGCTGAGGAAGGTTTCGATGGTTTTTATGATTTCCAGTTGGAAGTTATAGGAAGAAATGAAGTGAAAAAAGTGGGACCGGCTTCTATATCTCTTAGGGCTTCTGAATCTCTTCGTGAATCCATGAATTTCGGAGGATTTAAGATAGGTAAAGTTGAACCTCTCTGTTGTCATGGACATAATTGTCATAGACATCCGGCAGTCGTTCAGAATACGTATGGAGAAGGAAGAACCTTCCTCTTTGGTTTTGATCCTTCCGATGTAAACGAGAAAGAAGATTTGAAAGAAAAAATAAGAAATGCTGTATTATCGTCTGTGCCGGATACGGAAAAAGTTTATATTCATAAGGTTATTTCTCCGGTAATTTCAATAAATCCGGTTGAATTAATAGAGGATGTTGATATTAAAGAATATATACCGGAAAGTTTTGAAGCTATAGCCGTCCTCGATTCCGGAGAGATTAAAGATTATGGATTTAATTGGATTAAAAATGTAGCGGATACCGCGGAATTTCGTTCAGTTGTTAGGGTTCCGGAGGAACCCTTTATTGATTCGATTTTAGCAATTATTAATAATACGGACTTGCTAAAGATATTTCTCGAAGGAGAAAAAGAAATTCCTGAAATTCTTAATGATGTAATAGATAATCTTGAATCTCTTGATCTTGAAAAATTTGATAACGCTAAACGTAACCTCGCGGTTAAAATGTTAGAGAAAGCGCTGGAGAATAAAATAAAGAAGAAAAAAGACATCTTAAAGAGCATCAAATTCGCGATAAAGGCAGCCGAGCTTATAGACTGTATAAAATCGATCGATTGCTCAAGGGAGCGAAAAGAAGTAGATAAAGCAATAAGAATATGGGAGGGAATGTGGTACAAGTGGGAAGATTAGGATTTAGAATTTGGGATTTAGGATTTTGGAAAAAACAAATCAAAAATCTTTGTGCTCTCTGCCTGCCCTGTAGGGAGGAGCCGACCGTACAGGGTGTTCTTTGTGTGAGAATATTTTGGTGTATGGGATGGGTTAGTTTTAACCATTTAACTACTCAACCATTCAACAATTCAACTCTTATTTCTTCATTAAGGGTGGAGCAGTGATTTACCTTATCCTCCTTACACTTATATCCTACGACGGAAAGCATTCCCAATCAAAGGGAAACAGAATTATTCTTAGCCCGGAAATAATGGAAGTAGATTCTTTGGATAAAACGATTTCAAAGCATTTAGAAAAGATACAATCAATTGTTGGTGAAGCAAACAATAAAAGAGAATATGGACTGGAAACAAAAATCGAAGAAGAGAAGTTGATTGCAAACTGGAGTTTAATCCAGGAAGATATGGACAAGATTATAAATATAATACAGCAAGAAAAGGAAAACTTAAAGGAATCTGGTTTGACGGTAGGGTTAAGACGGGCGGATGAAACTATAGAAAAAATAAAGCTCAGGCAAGAAGAAAAATCTAAATTCTTAAAAAAAGGGGATTTTCGATCTTTAGATAAAGAATTGGAAGAGGTTTTGAGATGCCCGTCTATTCCTTTTAGCAATGATATCATTGAAGAAAAAAGACAAATAGAGAGAATAAAGCCTTTTAGTAATGTAGGCGAGCAAGTTTTTCCAATGCCTGCCAGCTCTTCTCTTGAGTTTACAGCTCAAAGCTTTGAGCCTCAAGATACTATGCCTTCAGTTTGCGCGGATATTACTCCTGAGATAAGAGAAAAAGCTGAAGAATTGGACAAAAATCCTGTAAGAATTTTTAACTTCGCGAAAAATGGTATTAAGTACGTACCGTATTACGGCTCAATGAAAGGTTCACAGGGTGTTCTATATGAGTCTTCAGGTAATGATTGCGATAAGGCAGGATTTTTAATTGCGCTTCTACGTGCTTCCGGAATACCTGCCAGATTCGTAAGGGGGACAATAACCCTTGATGCCGAGAGAGCTATTGAACACTTTGGTGGCAACAATGCGCACGATGTCTTCGTCTTACTTTCGAAAAGTATTATTCCCTTCGAGCCGGTAATTGAGAATGGCGAAATAATCAAATTTAAAATAGAATGGACCTGGGTAAAGGCTCTCATTCCATACCAGCGTTACGGAGGTACCCTGGAAGACAAAAAAGGTAAACTCTGGCTTGATTTGTTTCCAACTCTTGAGAAGAAAAATATCGAACTTGGACTTAATATACCTGGTTTTATCAATTTCGATGCAATTGATTTTCTAAGAAATTATAAAAAAATTCATTCGGCACCTTTCGATGACTATAAGGAAGTCCTAAGACAAACGATCGAAAAACATTTCCCGGGAAAAACCTACGAAGATGCTTTAATGGCAATAAGAAGACAAAGTGAAAGTTTCTCGGTTCTTCCTCTTACTTCACCTATAGAAGCAGAGGTAAAAGGTGTTTTCTCAGATCTTCCTTCATTCCTAATATGGAAAATAGATATGGAAGTGAAGGAGCTTACAGCAACATATTCTGAAGGCGAGCAAGTACCGGCTCGATCTTTACTTATATCCGATGTTTTAATTCCATCTATTTATTCGAGGAATTATTCGGTTATTTGGGGACCATCTACAGCGACTGATCTTGAGATAGTAGAATCATACGGTAGCATTCTAAAGACACCTCCATATCTTATCAATGTAACTCCTGTTTTAAGAATAAATGGTAAAAGAGTGACAGAAGGGAATGAAGGAGTATATCCCGGACAGGATATCAACATAATATTTAAAGTAATTGAACCGTATGATGAAAGACAATTCGAGTTCAAGCATAAAGGGGGTGTTGATTTTAGTTATTTCTTTAACCAGCAGCCTACCGATTTATATATTACTAATCCGCCGGAGCATGATACTCTTCAACCAATAGAGAAGGAGTTATATGATGTTGGGATGTGGTGGAGCATAAACGCGAATAAAGACTTAAAAGAGATTGCTGCCAGTTTTAACCTTTTATGTGATAGAATTTATGGTTGTGGTATTGTTACCAGTAATATGAATACATTGGCTTCTGAAGGTATTCCCATAAGGAATACCTGGGAAGGGCTTTTAATTGATATTTTTAATAATTTTTCACAAAAGTTAGCGTTATATGACTTTTATGGTACCGGTAATATGAAAGATTTCTTATTTTTAAAATCTCTTCAAAGTTCTTATCTTGAGAATAAAGTATTTGAAGAAAAATTCGAGGTAGAAGCGATTTCTGCTTTAAAAAGTATAATGGTTGCTGAGAGTCTTGGAATTCCTATCTACCACATTTCAAAGGCCGGAACAGAGCCTTTTATCTTGCCAAAAGAAGGAACAATAACCGGAGGGGGAGGCTTAAGGACGGATAGAAAAGAAAATTTAGCCGAAAATCTTCTAACCTCAAACGATTTTCCCAAAAACCCCATCAAACAGGTTATTGTTAAAGCAAAGAAAGGGGTTAGGAGCGAGGAAATAGAAAAACTTGGTAGAGTTGTGGATTCGGATGGTAGAGGTGGTTATCTACTTGAAGTAGAAGAAACAAAATCCGCAATCGACAACTTGAGTCGAGATAAAAATATTGAATGGGTAGAAGAAAATGCTCAATATTGTGCTACTGCTGAAGTAATTGGAATCGCGCCAACTGACCCTTATTTCTCCGAGCAATGGGCCATGAGAAAAATTCTCGCCCCTGCTGTTTGGGATTCCACAACCGGTGATTCAACAATTGTAATCGGTATCCTTGATACGGGTATCGATACGGCTCATTTGGAATTTAAAGGCAGAATAGTCGGAGGTTATGATTTTGTAAATGACGATCCGATTGCTTATGATGATCACGGACATGGTACAATGGTCGCGGGCATAATTGGTGCGGAGGGTCAAAATGGAGTAGGTATTGCGGGCGTTGGATGGAAGCTTAAACTAATGCCGGTTAAAGTGATAGACGCGAATGGAATAGGTTCAGTTTGGACAGTCGGTAATGGGATAAGATATGCTGCAAACAATGGTGCAAAAGTGATTAATATGAGTTTGGGTAACTATGAGCCATTTTCTTACATATCCGAGGCTATCGATTCCGCGGCTGATAAGGGTTGTATACTTATTGCTTCTGCCGGGAACGATAACACTGATGAGGAAATGTATCCGGCTGCTTATCCAAATGTTATAGCTGTTGCGGCTACAGACAGATATGATAAAAAAGCGTCTTTTTCCAATTACGGAGATCATATATACTGTAGTGCGCCCGGTACCGGCGTATTTACCACCCTTTTAGATAATAAATACGGAGTTTTTAGCGGTACATCTTCTGCTGCTCCTTTTGTTTCAGGTATGGTGGGTCTTCTCCTTTCTAGATATCCTACTCTTTCTCGTGAACAGGTATTGCAGGGTTTGCAATATTATTCAGATGATATTGGTGAAACCGGTTGGGATCCAAAATTCGGACACGGTAGACTCAACGGATTTAAACTCCTTTTTGGAGATGTTCCTTCTTATCTTGTTCTTTCCGGATGGCAGATTGCCGGAGGTAATAATAACGGTTATCCAGAAAGAGGAGAGACTTTTAAGATACGACCAATTGTCAGGAATACGGGTGTATCGGAAACATTGAGGAATGTTATGTGCACAATAAGCACTGATGATCCTTTTGTGGAGATATCAGGTGATGGTGTTTGTTGGGTTGGTGATGTTTCTCCGGGTGAGGCATTGGTATCAATTGAAGGATTTATGGTAGAGTTTTCTTCAGATATGCCGCGGGAATATATTTCTCGTTTTAATGTAACTATACAGGCGGATGGTGGAGATGTATATACAGACGAATTTTCCTTAAAGGAGGGAGATGTTCTATCTGTACTGGATTTACCAAAAAGGTATAGAGATTATTTCAACAACCTTATTAATGCGGGATATGAGTTAATAGTACCTCAGAGGAAATTTGAATATTATGAGTGGTATGATATAGGTTTAATAGCGAGGAATCCGGAGACAGGTGACGCGGATATGATATTATTTAAGGAGCTTTTTGGAGGGGTAACGGTTGTAGATAGGACATTCTGGTCAGATAACTGGATAATTTTGACTTCGTCTGAGGCTTGTATTCCCATCGAATGCACACCGGAGATTCTTGAACCTAAAGAGAATCAAGTAATTTTTATGGATGATGAAGTCGATTTCAAATGCAAATTTACTACAACTTATTTGTGTTATCCCGGTCCTGATATGCCTCCTCAGAGAGTCACTGTGGTTGAGGATGCACAATTTAAGGTTACGCCCCGTTTACTTACTCCTCCGGATCTTATAGGCGGACCTTATATGACACCAGGAGAACTGCTTTTCTGCGCGAAGTGTTATTGGAAAGAGGAGGAAGTGTGCGTACCGACATTGATTTTTGATTTTGAGATTGATGAGGATAATGTTACGAAATATTTTAATCCGTATAAACCTGATTCAGCCAAAATTAAGTATACATTATTGCCGATAGATTATGCCGATCCGGATATATCGCCTTCACCGCTTAAGATGGAAGTTGAGATAAAGGATAAGGATGAAAATGTTGTTAATGAATTAAGGGATTTGACAAAAGATGAACAATATAGACAAATGTTGTGGTGGGATGGAATAGATAATAACGGAGATACTATTGAGGTAGATAAAAATCCATTTACGGTTGAAGTCAGTTTGAGATATAAAGAAAGCTCGTCGACAACTTCTTCAACCTCTTCTTTAACCCCCTCAGTCCTTGCTACTAATGCAGAAGCTTCAGATGAGAAAATTAAGGATAAGGTGGATGTAAAGACTACTGGAGAGGTTTATCTTGATATTTTCTGGGCGAATAATAATTCTGGGTGGGGTCCTGGAGAGCAAGTTCCAGACGAAGAGGAATTTGATAAAGGTGCTATAGTGGATGAGAATGATGATCATGATGGTTCTCCAAGTAGTCCTGACAATGAAAATGAAGAAATAGAAGGAGGTTTTGGATCTCATGATGTATTGGATATGGTAAAACTCAGACTAAACTACAAAGTTCCGGAATCGTATGTTGATGAAAAGCTTGAGCTGACTATGGAAAAATTGTCCAATAAAGATAAGGAGAAGTTAGTACGAGTATTTAACGAGGAAGGAAAAGTAGTTAGTTTTCCAGATAAGATCGAATTATCAAGATTGAAAAAGGGTCCAATATATTACTATGTGGAAGGAGTAGAACCTGGGGAGTGGTTAGATGAAAGTAAGAGTATAGAGCCCAGTAAAGTAAAGTTTAGGCTCTCCCTATTAGATTCTGAAGGAAAAGAGATCGAAAGTGTTGATGCGGATTCGGCAAAACTTGAAATAACTGACGAACTTATATATTATAGATATATGACTGGTTATGATTGTTCTCCTGAGGAAGCAATTCGAAACGCTTTTGGGGAAGCTGAAATTGTGATGGGGTTTAGAAGGGATGCGACAATAGCACCTGAATTATATCCTAAGAAGGAAGAAGAATTATATAGAAAAATACAGATTCGATATAATTGGCTAGCTCCCTGGTATCTCGAAACTGGAAAGGAACCTGAGGATGAATTTGACTGGTGCCCTGAAGGTACTGATCCCGATTCCTTATTGGGAATAAAACTCCTGTATGGTCCCAATAATGCTTTTGGGCTTGTTTTTGTAGAAAGAGTTAAAAACTTAAGTCTTTGCGAGTTTAGTGTTGGTCCAACCCTTAAAATGTTATCCATCCATGAGTTGGGTCATGCATATGGAAATCTTTCGGATAAGTATTTAAGGCCAGATGACCACGATAAAGGATATAATAAAAAATGCGTTATGGACAGAGTAGTTCCTATAGAGCATGGTCCATGTTATAAAAATAAGAATTTATGTGGATCATTCTGTCAAAAATGTATTGAAAAGTTAAAAAATATGAAAAACTACTGGGATAAGGAGGATAAATGATTTTATTATTAATTCTTTCTGTTATCGATATTAATATTTACTCCAACAAAGATACATATCTTCTTGGAGAGAGTATAATTGTATGGTGGGAAGTTGTAAATACTGGAGATAGTGTGGATTATTATCAAGCATGGGTTGAGAGGACCGGATTTTTGAGTGAGGGTGATCATTTGCGGTTCCATGATGTTACCGGGAGAAAAGTGCCAGGCTATACAATTTCCGGGATTTCCATAACAACAGATGAAGAAGGAATGCCTAAAGCACGTATGCATAAAATTAAACCGGGTGATACTGTAAGGAGTAACGAGAAAAATTTAACTGGACTTTTCGGCTCTCTAAAATTTACAAGGCTTGGTGGTATTTTAAACAAATATATAAAACCGGGCGAATATTTTCTTTCCTTCTATATTTATGGTACGGCAGATCGTTCTAAAAAAATATATTCTGATACACTCCATTTCTTTATAAAGGAACCAACTGGGAAAGAAAACGAGGCTTGGAAATTATATAAAGATTATATGATAGAAGATATTCTTTCGGCTCGACAAGATAAACAGATGGCTTATGCGCTTGAACTTTTAAAAAAGTATCCAGAAAGCGTCTATACAGAAAGTTTGTTAAGGATTTTAGGAATAGTTTTTAGAGTATATAATAGTCCTAGTACGAAAGAAGGTCGTGATAGAATGCAAAATGAAGCAAGACAGGTAGTTGATTATATAAAAGGGAATTTCGGAAAAATAAAGAAGTTAAGAGGAGATAAAAACACGAAAAGGATAGAAAAAAATGCGATGTGGAGTATAATCCATGGTGAAGAAATGCTTGGAACTCCTAAAGAAGAAGTCAAAAATATCGTTAATAAATTGAATACTCCCATTGATAAAGAAATGCAGGAGTTTTTCGAGAAAAAACCAGACACTAAAAAAAACTAAACATTAAGATTTGGGAGAGGATAAAGGAAATTTTTGTTAGGGTGTTTAAATAATTGTAACTATAATGATTATATATATTATTATTTCTTGTGAAGATGGTAACCATTTTTATTGCTAACACTTTTTACGATACGATTCTACTTAGACTATTATCGTTTCAGAAAATCGAATCTATAAACTGGGGTTCGATTATACCTATGATTCTATCTATAATTATAGCTGCTAGTGTCGCAATTGCTACTTGGCTAATTTGGAGACAAACCGTGAAGGCGCTTAATCATGATATCCAAGACAGGAAACTACTTTCGACTCCTCATTTGAATTTCTGTATACACCTTGACAGAACACAAAGTCCCATAGGTATTGAAATTAGAAATCAAGGTGTAGGTCCTGCGATAATAAAAAATATTGAGATAAAAGTACATAATATCCAAGTTGACACAAAACATCAATCTTATATGCAAAGAGTCGTAAACGCCATGGAATCGTCAGGGAAGTATACTTTTTCTGTTTTTAGTCCTCGAATTGGGACCTACATGCCTGTCGGGTCCAGCGAATGGATGATTAAATATGATTTTGAAGTTTTGTCAAATGATGTCTATCAAACATTTAAAGATTTACTATCGCAAATGGAAATAAAGATAACCTATGAATCAGTTTATGAAGAAGAAAAAGTCGCCGAACTGGATAAGTTAACTAATTAGAAAATATGAAGAATAACTGGGATAAAGAGGATAAATGTTATTTTTATTATTAATCTTTTCTCAACTTGAAATTAATCTACACGCGAATAAAGATACTTTTTTACTTGGTGAAGATATTTTTGTAAGATGGGAAATCGTTAATAACGGAAAAGAGGTAGAATATTATGAGCGGAATGTTGAGCATATTAAATTAACTAATGATGTATTCCTTTGGGATTTTGAGGGCAGAGAAGTACCCCATGGGGGAATTAGTGGAATGCGGCTTCCAACAGATTATATACTTCCGGTAGATACAATTAAACCCGGAGATACTGTAAAATTCCGGGAACAGAACCTTATAGGAGTATTTGGATCTTTAGAGTTTGCAAAAATAGGTTTTGCTAATAGTTATTTTCAACCGGGCAATTATTTTCTTTCTTTATTTTATTATAAAGGGAAGGATTGGTCTGAAAAAATTTACTCAGATACTTTATTGTTTTGTGTGGTAGAGCCAACCGGATTGGAAAAAGCGGCATGGGAGTTGTACAAAGAATTTAAAGCAGAGCGATATCGTATGAGAGATGATAAGATGGTAGAATTTGGATATGAGCTGCTAAAGGGATATGCTAAAAGTGAATATATTGAGGGATTGATTAATGACTTAACCATTTGTTACAAGGTTTCTGTAGAGTACGAAGACTCAAGAGAAAAAATGGCTCCTACTACTAGGAAAATAGTTGATTATCTTGAGCAAAATGTTGGAAAATTCCAGGGGAAAGAAAGAGTTTTAAAAGAAACTGTAAATTGTATCACCCACGGTGAACTAATGCTCGGTACTCCTAAAGAAGAAATAAAAACTAAAGTTCTTCAGATGAAACTTCCAGTCTCTGAAGATGTTATGGAGGTTTTAGAAATCAAATCCGAAGAAATCAATACTACTATAAAAATTGAAAATTAATATTTGGGAGAAAGTAAGGAAATTTTTGTTCGGGTTTTGAAATAAATTCAGTTAATTATTTTTTCTCAGTAGTTCAATTTGGGGGGGAGATGGGATTCTATATTCTAACTCCTAACTTCCAACTCCTGATTTCTTTCTTGACATCCTGAGCTTTTAAACTTATAATCAAATCCAAAGTGAATAGAATAAATTTTGCAATGTTCCGAAAAATCTTTTTCTCGATAAAAACAATGTCTGTACTTGTTATAGGGCTTATTGTGAGTATAGCAACTGCCACTTTTCTCGAGCGGACATATGGTAGTTATTTAGCAAGTGTTTGGGTTTATGAAGCTTTTTGGTTTGAAATTTTGTTTGTATGGGTTTCGGTTGCGCTTTTTGTAAATCTTATTCGCTCCAAATTGTGGCATAAGAGAAAATGGGATATTTTTTTATACCCTTTTGCTTTTTTTATCATTTTATCGGGAGTAATATTGACTCGACATTTTACAATAGATGGTTACCTTGCCCTTCGCGAAGGACAGTCATCTAACCAATTCGTGGACAAGCCGTTTCAATTACCATTTTCCCTGTACCTTTCGGATTTCAGCATCGAGAGATATGAGAATTCAGAAGAACCCTCTCAGTTTAGAAGTAATGTTGTAATTAAGGACCCTAAACATAATATTGAAAAACCTTATTCTATTTATATGAATCATATTCTTAAGTATAGAGGCTACCGTTTTTATCAGTATTCTTTTGACGATGATGAAAAAGGATCAATTCTTTTTGTCTCTCGTGATCCCGGAATACCTGTGGCTTACGCGGGTTTTCTGCTTCTCATCGGAGTGATAGCACTGGCGTTTTTTCATCCGAAAGGCCGAATTCGTGAGATTGAAACTGAGACTCTGAAATCCGAAGGAAGTCGTTTCAATGTGATTCTTTTATGCATTATGGGGATAATATTCCTCGGTTCGTTAGCTTTTCACCTCAAAATAGAGGAGTTCTACAACCATTTTCGTATTTTACCGTGGTTGGGAAAATGGTTTGTACTGTTGCCTTTAGTTTTTTTATTAATGAGTGTAATTCGATTTGCGTTTAAAGATCGCTTTGAAAAAATATTTACTACTTTTACAAAAATCTTTAAGTGGGCAGTATTGCTCGGATTTTTACTATTTACCATAGGTGTGGTAATTCGCTGGGTTTTTATGGATTATGCCTCATGGAGTATGAAATACGAGTGCATGGTGCTTGCAGGGTGGGCAAGCCTTTTGGCGGGTGTTGTGCTGTCCCGTCATTCTCGTTTACCAATGATATGCGGGAGCATACTTTCCGGGATCGTTTTAATTGTATCCCATTTGCCTTCTATATATGGTACTGCTTCTGCTTTGCCGCCTGTTTTGAGATCCAGATGGTTTCTTCTTCACGTATCTACTGCAATTGCCAGTTATGGTTTTTTCGCTGTAGGGACTACTATAGCCCTTTTAAGTCTTTTAGCACTGGTGTTTCCGATTTCCCTGAAAAAAGATCATATCCTGCGCGGAATTATCACCTGGAGCAAAATCACAGAACAGTCACTCTGGATAGGTCTTCTTCTTCTCGCTATAGGGAGTATATTAGGGGCGATATGGGCTAATGAGACCTGGGGTCGATATTGGGGATGGGATCCCAAGGAATCATGGTCCTTGATCGTTATTCTTTCTTACGCGTTGGTGCTTAATCTTCGCTTCGTTGTTAGCAATTGGCGGTACTGGTTCAATATCCTGGCATTTCCTGCTTTCGGGACTATGTTGATGACGTATTTCGGAGTAAACCGGTTTTTTTCAGGAATGCATACTTACAGCGGAGAAACAGGAAGCCAATTTTCCTTAATTATCTTTTGGATAGTTGGGGGATGGGTCGCTTTATCGCTTATTGCGTATAGAAACCGCAAGCGAATTTGAAAGAAATTATCTTTGAGTTACAAACGCTGCGTCTAATTCAAATAAAAGTTCGTCCCAACATACATCTGCTACCAAATACACTGCAGGAATATTGGAGATTCCGAGAGATTTTGCGGTTTCTTGGTATGAAGAAAAATCACTTTTATTCTTCAGGAATACCGTGGCTTCGCAAAGGTTAGAAAAAGAAGCCCTTTCCGGATGAATGAGCGAATTTACTACTTCTACTGTATGTTTTACTTGAGCGCTTAAGTTTCCTGTGTGGACAGTCTCTCCTTCTTCATTAAGGGAAGCCGTCCCTGAAACAAAAAGCCATTGTTCCTCGGGTTCTACTAACTTCATGGCCCGGGCAAATGCGGAGCCATATCGATAGGGTGAATGTTGCATGTTCCCATAAAGGGGTTCGATTTGTATTCCGGTATTGGATCTATTAGTAATTGCTAAAAGATCCATAATTGTGGCGGAGTTGTACGAATTTCTTCCTTCAATACCTGTACTGGCAGGTAGGAAAATATCTTCAGCATGACTGAGGTCTCCTTTATGAAGTAATCCGAATTCTATTAACGGGGTCAGACCTTGAAATGTGAAAAGGTTTTGTTCTTCTTATTCTTGGTTTCCTAATTTTTTTATCCGGTTTGTCGTCTATATTCTTGTTGACTACT
>Ga0307433_1000250_pt1 | contig 48278 bp, 34 predicted proteins | sample SalMarWE160210MG_FD_202166 | JGI IMG/M metagenome (GOLD analysis project Ga0307433, IMG submission 202166) | Salt marsh sediment microbial communities from the Plum Island Ecosystem LTER, Massachusetts, United States - WE1603-210 | ecosystem: Environmental > Aquatic > Marine > Intertidal zone >...
ATTCAATAAGTTGCATTGTCAATCTTTGCTTGATTGTCACCTTAGGTTTTGCACCTGGAAGCGGTGTGGAAAATGCCTCTAACAGCACCTGGTACTGCTGATTGTATTGTTCTATTCGGCCTGCGTCGATATTGAATAATTCCTCGCCCTGACCATCTAAAGACAGAACTTTAAAGCCTTTCGAGAACATCCATAGAAAGCCCAAAGGGCCGCTCAATTGGAATCTGCCGGTATGTGGTATTGGCCAGTCGCGTGGAACTGATTTAGAATCCTCGTACGAGCTGCGGATCACGGCAAGCTGGCCTTTTTCGCTGGGTCGGATTTCATCAAGTCTGTAGGTTGCGTCTCTTGCACCTCTCAATAGCATAGAGGTGGGTATGGACAGTTTAGACTTCCAGGTTTGGCCCAACGAGACACCTTTGGTGGGGCTTTCCACGCTGGAAACCGAATCCCAGAGAAACCACTGACAAGATATAAAATCTTCTATCATGTCAGGCTCTTTAATCCTGCCTTCACGGGAATCTTGTCGAAAGGCCTCTTTACTGATTTTTTGGATTAATTGCTCTAACTGTGAATAGTCTTCTATTTTGCCCGTAGGTCCAACAGTAAATATGAAGCTTTCGCCTTGGAGACTTTCTACGGCGTCCTTTCTGCTCGGCCGCAGGCGGATTCTGCCTGGGCCGCTGCTCCGAGTCACCTCCACTGATTTATAAGCAGCCTTGATGGTTGTAAGACCGTATGGATCAACCTGAATGGGTGTATAGGCGACAACCAGCTCCATCGATTCGGGATATTCGGTGGCGGTGCTTCCAGTAGATTCGGATGTACTTTGTGTCGGGTCCCAGTCAATTATTGTCACTCTGTCGGAGACAAATCTGTATTCAAGAGTTTTATCCTGCTGGAAGTCCACTGTTAGCAGAGTTTTCTTTTGCCTTAGCGGTTCTTTTTCCTTGCCTATTGAGCTTTCTCTCTGCTCCGCACGCCTGCATCCTGCAAAAACAGTCAAGAGGATGGCAGCAATAATTGTAAAAGCTGCCCTCAATTTTACTCCTTTCGGCAGGGTAATTGGTAACTGGTCCCTTAGGGACTGGTTAAATCCATCACCGACCCTTGGACGGTGACGGACCAATCACCAATTACCATTTAACCAATTACCAATTACCAGTTACAAGTTACCGATTAACTTTCTCCAAGCTGTGAGAGCGAACAGCTCTCATTCTTATTAGGCCGACTTCTTCGTCATCCTTCGGTTTGGGGTCGGCTATAATCCATTCCGTTTGCAGTTCTTCAAGGTATTTTTCAATCCTGCCGGCAGTTAAATCAAACCTTAACTGGCCGGTATATGTTTCGATATTATCGAACATGTTTGAGAAAAGGCCCATTGGTTGCTCTTCTTGCAGCTCCTGTACCGTTCCTGATGTGGGTATAGCGTTCATCTCGATAATGGCGAGCTGCCGATTATTTATATTTTTAATTTTTTTTAGTGTATAAATTCTTTGGTATGATTTCGATCCCATCTGGCGGAAAGAAAACGTGTTTATGTTACTCCAGTTGCTACCGATGTGCAACTTGTTTCTATCATTAGCAGGCAGAGCTTGGACCGTGTGGCGCTTTTTGATCGCATCATCGGAAAACAGCATTAAGGCTCTTTGGGAAGAGGGCAAGCTGCTCGGCCGCAGGCGGATTCGTGCCTCGTTGGTATCAATAACTTTCACCACCTTGCCTGTAGGGGCAATTTGTATGGTATAATTTTGTCCGACGAGTCTTTTTAAAGGATTATTACTGTCGTTTTCTCTGGAACTATCGAAATCAAGAACGGAATTGTTTTGATATATAATAAGACACTTTAGCCCTTCGATTGTAATATTTACAAGAGCATTGTCTTTATCGTCTGTACTCTGTACCTGTTGAGAAAATGTCATTTCGAGCCGATTATGGTTACATTTATCCTCGAGCGCGGCATTTTTTAATAAAGAGCCCTCATATTTAATGCTGTCTTCGGCCTCTGTTGTTATTTTGTAAGTTGTTAAATCCTGCGGATTGAACCTCAAGGCCAGAGTAGCAGTTTGGCCGCAACCTGCCGCCAGAGCAAGTAAACATACCACAGCATTCACTATACGTCTGGAAATTTTGTCCGACATTACCATTGACCTGCCAGCAAATTTCGATTTTTATAGGGAATTCAAGATGTAATTATATATTTTATAGGCCTGGGTACAATCGATTTTTCTTCATTTATCTTTAGTTAGCGGTTAGTATCAAGGGCTTGATTTTCAAGTTAGTTCGCAATCGTTTTTGGAGAAGCCAGATTATGAATAGCGATACAGTTAAGAAAGGTTTTCAGCGGGCGCCGCATAGGGGCCTGCTTCGTGCGTGTGGACTAAGTGACGTCGATTTTGAAAAACCGTTCATTGGCATTGCTAACAGCTTCTGTGAGATAGTGCCGGGCCATGTCCATCTGAATAAGGTTGGCCGTGTAGTCAAAGAAGCTGTCAGCGGGGCAGGAGGCACTGCTTTTGAATTCAATACCATAGCAGTCTGCGACGGTGTTGCTATGGGCCATACCGGCATGAAATATTCCTTAGCCTCGCGGGAAATCATAGCCGATTCGGTTGAGACTATGGTACGAGCGCACTGTTTTGACGGCCTTATCTGCATCCCCAATTGTGACAAGATAATTCCCGGTATGCTGATGGCGGCGGTCAGGCTCAATATTCCAACGATTTTTGTTTCCGGCGGGCCTATGGCAGCCGGTAAAACAAAAGATGGCAAGACCGTTGACCTTATAAGTATTTTTGAAGGCGTTGCTGAGTTCAACGCTGGTAAAATCGACCAGACACAGTTAAAAGAGCTTGAATGCACAGGTTGCCCGGGACAAGGTAGCTGCTCGGGAATGTTCACGGCCAATTCGATGAACTGTTTATGTGAAGCGATTGGAATGGCTTTGCCCGGCAATGGCACGATTTTAGCAGTTGACCCAAAAAGGCAAGAGCTTTACAAAGCAGCGGGCAGGCAAATCATGTCTCTGGTCGAGAAGGACATTAAACCGCTGGACATAATAAACGAAAAGTCGCTGGACAATGCCCTTACTCTGGATATGGCGATGGGCGGCTCGACAAATACTGTTCTGCACACATTGGCATTGGCCAATGAAGCCGGCATCAAATACGACCTTGACCGCATAAACGCCGTCTCTGCCAAGTGTCCCAATATCTGCAAGGTAGCTCCATCGAGCAGCTTCCATGTAGAGGATGTTGATGCAGCCGGCGGCATAAGTGCAATACTGAAAGCGATAAGTAAAATTCCGAATCTCCTAAATAATGATTGTTTGACGGTTACCGGCAAATCGCTCGGCGAAAATATCGCTGACGCCGAGATACAAAACACGGAAGTTATCCATCCATTGGATAAAGCGTATTCCAGGACCGGTGGTCTTGCAATCCTGCGAGGCAACCTCGCTCCAGATGGCAGCGTTATTAAGACTGCCGGTGTTAAAGAGAAAATGCTGACACACACCGGCCCAGCGGTTATTTTTGAAAGTCAGGAGGAGGCCTGCGAAGGTATTTTGGCCGGCAAGGTCAAAGAAGGTAACGTGGTTGTAATTCGTTATGAAGGTCCCAAAGGCGGCCCCGGCATGCAGGAAATGTTAAGCCCTACCAGTTATATTATGGGAGCGGGGCTGGGCGAATCTGTTGCGCTGATTACCGATGGCAGGTTCAGCGGCGGAACAAGAGGCGCCTGTATCGGCCATATTAGTCCCGAAGCAGCGGTAGGGGGGACCATAGGATTATTGAAAGATGGTGACATTATAGAAATCGACATCCCCAATAACAAGATAAACGTGAAGCTGTCTGATAAAGAGCTTGCCGAGCGCAAGAAGGCCTGGAAACCGCCCAAGCCACGAATTACGAAAGGCTGCTTAGCCAAATACGCCTCAATGGCAACCAGCGCCGACACAGGCGCAGTGCTGAAATGGTAAGAATAATATGCAATTCCTGCGAAAGCAGGAAGCAAGACTTATTGATGGTACTGGATGCCACATCAAAGCCTGCCCCTTCGACAAGCTCAGGGCAAGCTCTGAGCACAGCCGACTGGGTCGGAATAACAGCCCTCAAGCACGCCTATATGCAGGCTTTAGCAGAGGAAAACATGTCGAAATAAAACATACGTCCGTAGATTTAACACAGTCCTATAATCAATGTTGATTTTTTTTCTTTGCATGTCCATAGTAACTTCAACACTTTACCATACTATACAAGCTCTCAACATAAGCTCTCAACAATTTATGTAACCGTTCACGGGGTATAAGTCGCGTTTTTGGGGTCATTGCGAGGAGTTTTACGACGAAGCAATCTAAAATGTAACGATTGAGATTGCCACGGTCCGCCAAAAACAGACCTCGCAATGACATAAAATGCCAAATTTGTCCCGTGAACGGTTACCAATTTTGTTATAGGAACATGTGCCTTTTTGACAGCTACAAGGGCTTTGACTCCAATACATTATTGATATCTAATTAGTTCAGTCCAGAAATTACCAATTAGCAATAACATTACTATTGACGTAAGTATGGGTAATTTAGTATAATTAGGCAAGGAGGTTTATTGATTTCAATTTTGTGCATTAGGCTTATTATTTAGTATAATTTAAACAAAGATATACTTGCATTAGCCATGATTGTGATAGGCTCTATTAATATTTTGGCTGTAAATGCAGTAAGATATTGACTTTTTATTCCGGAAAGGAAGGGGTTTCATTTCGATCGACTGTAATATCCCAACACGACCAATCAAAAAAGTGGGTCTTAAGTATGCGCGAGCTATTTTGACAAGATGAGGGGTGGTTTGCAAATAAATGTTTGTCTCCTCTTAAAACCTTTAGAAGTGAAAGGGGATATCCAATGAAGATATTACTGAATACATCGTTTCTCTTAATGATACTTATTTTATTCGGATGTCATGATACCAAAGCCCCGGACAATATCTGGGGTATTAGGCCGGCAGAGACGGAAGGAATGGTCGTTACTGGGCGGTCCCTTCCTGAGCAGGACTTAAAACCTGTAGCCGTAGCCCCGACAGGACCCATTGCTGTAGGTCAGGCAGGAGCTGTTCCGGTTCCCGTTAAACCAAACCTTGTATCTGTGAGTGAGACCGGCGCATATATAGCCTCAATGACCTATCCGAGCGCAGACTATGGGATTATTCAAGTGGACAAAACAATGCCCAGAGAGGTTGGGTTAAATCAGCCGTTCGATTACTCGATTACGATCATAAATCTAACGAACGTCACATTAACTGACGTTAAGGTGATGGAAGACCTTCCAAATGGTTTCGAATTGATAGGTGCTAATCCGGCAGCACAAAGAGAGGCAAACAAGCTTGTGTGGATGATAGATTCGTTTCGCCCAAAAACAACAACCAAATTCACGGTCTCCGGCATGGGTACCCAAACGAATAATCTTGAAAACAACACAACTGTCACGTATGCCATTAACCTGCAAGCCAATGTAAAAATTGTTCAGCCGAAGTTAGACGTGGTGGTGAAAGCACCTTCTGACGTTTTGCTATGTGACCCGATTCCTCTGGAATTTGAGGTGAGCAACGTGGGAAGTGGTGCCGCGCATAACCTCAAAATCGTGAATACGCTTCCCGCAGGACTGCAAACAATGGACGGCCAAAGCGAAGTTGTATATGATATAGGCACACTAATGGCAGGACAATCGCAGCAGTTCTCGACTCAGCTACGGGCTACAAGGACCGGCGTATATATCAACAGAGCAGTGACGAGATCAAGCTCCGGTCTAATGGCTGAATCAGCAACAACTGTAACGACTGTACGCCAGCCCAGACTGACAGTCGTCAAGACCGCTCCCACCCGGCTGTACCTCGGACGACCGCTGGAGTACGAGATAACGGTTACCAACAGAGGCGATGGACAGGCAAAAAATACCGTCGTAGAAGATTCTATTCCCACAGGAGTAACCTCAATAGAGGCAACTGATGATGCCAATCTTTCCGGAACAAAGCTAATCTGGCAATTGGGTACTCTTGCATCTAACACTTCAAAGAGAGTGCGTGTATCGTACATGCCGACAAAAGGGGGCATGATCACGAATACTGCAAGTGTCACTGCGTATTGCGCAGAGACTGCGACAGCTTCTACACAGACTCTTGTTGCAGGGATGCCAGCGATTCGACTGGACGTTATTGACCTGGAAGACCCAATAGAAGTGGGACGCCCTGCTACTTATATAATCACTGTGACGAATCAGGGCACCGCCGCCGACACGAACATCCGTGTTGTTTGCTCTTTGGAAGATATGGTTCAATACGTTTCTTCAGCCGGTGAAACTTCAGGTTCGATTATGGGAAACACAATCAGCTTTGCACCTTTACACAGTCTTGCACCAAAAACCCGAGCTACCTGGCGGATTGTGGTTAAAGGCGTCAGGCCCGGTGATGTACGCTTCAAGGTTACAATGAGCAGTGATCAGCTTGCTCGGCCGGTCGAGGAAACCGAGGCTACACGTTTGTACGAGTAGGATAGTCCACGGGACACCTGACGGTGCTAACAATAATATAATTGAAATTGACGCGTCGTAGAGCCGGCTTTGACGGGACAGCAGAAAGATGTTCCCTAAACTCCGAGCCCCAAAACAGTTCAGAGTTGAGCAGACAATAAGCCCTGAAGTCAGAATAATTAATCTACCTTTTCTACTGTCTCTACCGGTCGGCCTAAAATCTCTCTCATCCTCTCCGTTTTAAGTTTCTTTAATTCCTCCGTAAGGTCACTTTCTCGCAGCATAAATTCGATATAGTATTTTCCTCCGTCCATCGGTTTGGCAGTTCTGCCGGATTGCTTCAGCCTAAAGGCCCTGCAATGTTGCAGAGACGCAATTTGTACCCCCCGAATGGTTACGTTTACTTTAGCTCACTTTATGTCAGCGATATTGCTTTGCGGCTGACCAACGAGATAAATCCTGTTTTTGCCGCTGCGTTTTGCTTCCAGCAGTGCTTTATCCGCCTCGTGGAAAAGCTTCTGCGTAGTAGAGCCATCGCGTGGAAAACCTGCCAAGCCGCCACTTATTGTAAGAACTCCCTCACCCTTCGAGCCCAACAAGTTTAATTCAGCCTTCTCCAATTCCGCTATAAATCTCTTTGCGATAAAGATTACCTCTTTAGGATGGTCCTGCCCGGGGCGCTTCGCCGCACGTCTTTCAGTTTTTACTTCTAACGCTTTGGGCTGTGGATCGTCCCAGAAAACGACTGCAAATTCATCGCCACCAATTCTGCCTACCACATCATGTGTCCGGCAGCAACGCTGTATCAGGACAGCAGCTTGCTTTAGGATTTTGTCACCGACCTGATGACCGTAAACGTCATTGTAATGCTTGAAGTTATCGATATCAAAAGCAAGCAGTGTTACCCGGCCATTTTCTTTCTGGGCATGCTCTAAAATCTGCCGGCTAAATTCCCATATATATCTTCTATTCCTCAGGCCGGTTAAATCGTCTGTTGTAGCCAATATTTCAAGCTGTTTTATTCTCCTTTCCAGCTTTTCATTGATGGTGGCGGTTAGTGCAGGTTCGGCTTGTCCCTGATTCGTGCCTCGCAGAGTAGCAATAGAAGCGAAAAGGGTCTTTAACTGGATGGGGCAGATCAGATAATCATCTGCTACGCTGGTACCGTTGGAAGAGGGGCTGACGAATTGCCTGGCTATCGGCTCTTCATACATCTGGGCCAGCAGAATAATCTTTGCCTTCGTGTTTGTATCTCTCAAGGCCTTAAGAGCCGAACTTAATCTGGCCGACATACCAGCCATCACGACGCCGATCATTGTAATCTGCTGTGAGCCAATCCGCCTTAGGCGGACGACATTAACTGCATCAGATATACTATTGGAAACATGACAGATATCTTCCGTAACTGCCTCGGCATCAAAAAAAGCTTTGTTGATGTCACCCACCAGCAGAATCTTCCCGGCCTGTCCGTCAGAGGGAATTGGAACGTCAGGGATTTTCATCTCTCTCTCAGTTTAAAAAAATATTTATCTAACATTTATGATAGCATATAATAAGGGAAAAATCAATCCTTCTCTCTGCAGAGGACAGAAGGCAGAGAACCGAAGAAGCGAACAGGTTATTTCTGTCTTTTGTTGCAAGTCCTCTGTTATTCCGCCGTCGGTAGGCCATCCAGATTCTTTTGAACCTGTTGTGTATAAATACTGTCGGGGTATAAGCTTATGAAACTCATTAGAGTTGCCCTGGCATCAGACAAACGCTTTTTCTTCTGCTCTAAGCTTGCCTTGTCCTGCCGACGCCAAAGCCCGATCTTCAGTAGCGCCAGATCGTATAGAGCCTGCATTCCACCGTCTGTATTTTGGAATTCTTTATGCAGCCTGGTTAGTTGTTCGGCCCGACGTTGCTCATCGGCGATAAGTTTGGCCCGGGCAAGTAAAATATTGTCGCGGAGCGGGTCGTTTGGATCCCCGTCCTGTGTGGATTTCAGCAGCTCTTCGATGCGCCTTGAATAATCCTGGCTATGCGGATTCAACATAGCAAATTCCGCCAGGCGCTTTTTTGAGTTAGCTTGCTGAGTTCGGTTTTCTGGTCCTATGAGAATAAGCAGTTGAGCCAGTTTTCTTTGTAGCTCTCTTAGCTTAACTACCGTCATCGCAGACTCAGCAGGGGGGCGAAACGGACTGAAAAATCTGTTCTCCTGTATTTGTTCTTGTTTGGGTAGTTTTCCGCTGGTAGCGAACTCAGCGAGAATGGTTTGCGCCTCGGCAAGGAGCTTATCAGCCTGCTCAAATAAAGCCAGGCCTGCATAGTGCCATGCAATACGCCATCGTGCTTCGAGCGACTCGGTGCTTTTGGGAAAATCATCATAAAGACGATACCATATCAGCAAAGACTCACGGTGTGGATAGTCATTGTAGAAATGTAAGAGCTCCTTCTGCCCCAGAAGTTGAATATCAGGCTTATACTCATTTAGAAGTGCTTTATAGTAAAGCGCTATAGGCATTCGGTCGCTCGCAGAGCGCCTTCTTTTCAACTCAGAGTAAAGTAATTTCGGCATCCACCAGAATTTTGGGGGATCGATAAACAAATCGTATTGCCTATCGAGCCATTGTTTTTTTCTCTGATACTTTAACTCGTCTGGCACGATAAACCAGCTTGGCCAACGGTCGTAACTTAATTGAATCTGTAATTCCTTTTTTAGCTCCTTTCGTAGTGGTATTGGCTCGTCAGGATAAAAGAAACCAGTTAAGTATTTTCTGATGGTCGGGTCCTTAATTGTTTTGTCCAGCGCTTCGATTATACCGTGGTCATGAAATTCACTCACGTGCTCCGGATTATTTTTAGCTACATAGAGTTGATAGTCTAATTCATCAAAGCCCACTCTTATTTTGAAGGTCAGGACAGCCAGTAAAAAGAAAACAGTGGTAAATGTCCAAACTAAGCCCGGCTTATAACGCGTAAAATGGCCTATGCCAAGAACTAATCCTGCTATCGACAGAGCAATAAGCCAGGCGCAAAGCCACGGTGCAAAGGAAAATCCCCATTTAATAGGTTCCACCGCTTTTGCACCACCGAAACATCCCCAATAAATAAGTTGAGGAGCTGTGCATAATGCTATTGCAGTAAAACGTGAGCGAAAACGAAGAGGACGGCACGCTGCGGCAATACAACTTACTAAAAGACATAAAGCAAAGCCCGGTAAATTGGCTAAGAAAAATACCTCTAAGATGAAAACAAGACTGTATTGAAAGCTCGAAAGCTGCGACATTAGCACCGGCACAATAGCAAAAATACCCATTAGCAGCCCCAATACGAGAATCTGCCACGGATATTCAAAGATGCTCACGCCTTCGGTAATGAATCGGTCAAGACGCCAAAGTGCAGGTGTTGTTACAGCTTGAAAATCAAACGACCAGAACGAACCGCTCACTATCCTCGAAAAGAAAAGACAGCTTAAGCCAAACGCCATAACAGCTAACAGCCAGCATCTCTGCACATTTTTATGGCTGTAGTGCAGCGTAGGACCGACCGCCATAAAAGACCTCGCGCTACGTAGCGATTCATCCTTGGCAGTCCCTAAGGGACGGGCAACAGAGCTTCCAGCCTTCGCAGCCGCTTCGGCGGAGTAGGCACTTCGCATTGTTGCATTTGCCGCTGATTTGGGAGCTTTTATATGCTTGTTTTTTTTAGCCATGACTGTCCGGCTATAAACAGAAGACAGAAAACAGAAATTATCTGCCTCTGTCTTTTTACAATTTCTCACTTGCTAACGCTCGTGGCTCTGAACTCTATCCTTCTGCTTTCTGTCATCTGTCATCTGTCCTCTGTCCTCTGTCCTCTGTCTTCTGTCTTCTGTCCTCTGTCCTCTGTCATCTGTCATCTGTCCTCTGTCATGTCCCTTCACTGCTGGTGGCTAAATACTCAACTTGTTCAGCCGTAAGTTTGTCTATATCGATCGACATTGATTTCAGCTTTAGTCTGCTTACCTGCTGCTCTATCTCCACGGGGACATCGTGAACTGCTACAGCCAGCTTACCTTTTCTTTTTATTATGTATTCAGCCTCCAGGGCCTGAGTCGCGAAGCTCATATCCATCACGCTGGCTGGATGTCCCTCGGCAGCCGCAAGGTTTATAAGTCTGCCTTCACAGAGAAGAAAAATCCGTTTATTATTTTTCAGCACGTACTCATCAACGTGTTTACGTACCTGACGTTTAACTTTTTTGCTGAGTTTTTTCAAAGCAGGTATGTCAATTTCCACGTTGAAATGCCCGCTGTTGGCAACCACCGCGCCATCGGTCATCAAGCGAAAGTGTTCAGCCCGAATGACATTTTTATTGCCGGTCAGTGTTAGGAAGAGCTGTCCAACCTTCGCCGCTTCTTTCATCGGCATAACAGCGAAACCATCCATAGCTGCCTCCAGGGCTCTAATGGACTCGACTTCGGTAATGATAACAATAGCTCCCATGCCCCTCGCCCGCATAGCAAAGCCTCGACCACACCAGCCATATCCTGCTACTACAACCTTTTTGCCGGCCATCAGCAAATCGGTCGCGCGAATGATACCATCAACCGTTGACTGGCCCGTACCGTAGCGATTGTCGAAGAGATGTTTGGTTGCAGCATCGTTTACCGCGATGACCGGAAACCTTAAAAGTCTCATCTTTTCCATCGCCCGCAGACGAATAACGCCGGTAGTGGTCTCTTCCATACTCGCAATAATCCGACCTGCATCTTTGGTTCTTCGTGTGTGCAGCTCGTTGACCAAATCAGCACCGTCATCAAATGTAATAACCGGCTTATTATCTAAAGCCTGGTTGATATGCTTGTAATAGGTGCTGCGATTTTCTCCAAGGATGGCAAACACCGCTATATTGAAATCCCTCACCAACGATGCAGCCACATCGTCCTGGGTCGATAGCGGATTAGATGCGCAGAGTACGACATTTGCGCCGGCATCTGACAAGGTTCGAGCGAGATTAGCCGTTTCTGCGGTGATATGTAAACAGGCAGAGACGTTCGTACCTTTCAACGGCTTGCTTTTTGAAAACCTCTTACGTATCGCTGCCAGAACCGGCATATCATTATCCGCCCATAAAATGCGTTTTTTTCCCTCCGGTGCCAAATTTAGACGAGCTACATCATGCTTCATTTATAGATCCTTTCACAGACATATAGAAACGCCAAATCATAAAATAGAGATAGTAAATTTGCAACTTTTTATTTCTTTTAATTATATCCGACAGTCGTGGTAGAAAATAATTCAAAAAGACCTAAAGAGAATAAATAGGAAAAGTTTCAGCTTACCATCTGAATTAAATATTAAAGACGCAAGCCTGTCCCTTCGACAAAGTTTGACCTGAGCGCAGTCAAAGGGACAGAAAACAGAAATAATCTGCTCTCTGTCCCGTCAAAGCTGGTTCTATGACTTCTGTCCTCTGTTTTCCGTCTTTTTATCTATTTAATACGGCCCCATCATTTCCTCAAGCATTATATCGTATTCATCAGACATACCTTCGGGTCTCTCGTAAATGTCCATACCGGGACGCTGTCTGCTACGGCGTCTACCGCCCGCTCCGCTTCTAAAGGCCTTCAAAGGTTCTTTAGGCTCTTTTTGCAAGCGTCTTATCTGGTTAAATGCGGTCTGCAATTTTTGCGGCCAATTCTCATTTGAAATTGCCATGCGATTTAGAGTTGTTCCATCAAAGCTGTAGAGCATATCAAAATAGTGTCTCACGCGCAGATTCTCTGCTCCGCCGGAGGCGTACGCTCCGCTGGGATCGTGCCAATCACTAACCTCAACGGCATCGACTAGAACCGCATCGGTACTATAATCGATACTCTCAGGCTCTGCCGTGCCGCCCAGACCTCTGTCTTGGGACCACAGCCCACGAGCAGCGAGAGGTGAGCCGCGAGAAAACGAGCCGCGAGTCATAAATCGTCCTTCGTCCATCTTCCTTCGTCCCTCGTCATCCTCTAACTCTATGGGCTTACCTATAACTTCACCTTGCCTGACTGCGAAGTCTTCACTATACCAGTAACCCAATACGAACTTTGAGACCTGAATCGTGACCATCTTTGCGGCTTGTTGTACATCCTTTGCAAAAAGATACAACATCCTGGGAGTATCTACCGGCTTGGTGATGTCGGAAAACTCACTCCATAAAATAACCTTATCTTTGTAAGTTTTACTTTGCGGTTTGAACTTATTGGTGCCGGCAATCGGATTATAAACGCCTAACCGAACTCTATATCGGTAAGTCTTGCCCGGCTCAACCGTGTCATCAAGTGCCCAAAATACCAAAGGCTCACGCATTTTGGATAGGTCGGTCCACGCGGTAATCAACAAATCTTCAAATTCAAAAAAAATGTCATCTGATGATGGTTTTGTGCGAGCATCTCTGCCCTCTATGGCCATCTCGTAGTCCATCTCAAGGTTGCGTTCATCTGCGCGCCTTGAGCGGCTAGCTCTGGTTCCACCACGGCTGGATTGACTCCTACCGGCTGATCCTCTATCAGCATAAGGGCCCGCTGCTCCGCGTCCACCGCCGGGCAAGCCCGTATCGCTGTAAGCCCCTGTATCGGTTCGGCCGGTCGTACGGCCTGACCGAGGTCTTCTTGATCTACTACCTCTTGTGCCACGAAGTCCCGTGGTGGAGCTACCGCCATAGCCCTCGTAGTTTGTTCCGACACCAGACCTTCCGGCACCGATACCACCACGTCGCTCGTCAATTCCCTGTTCGCGCTGACGTTCCGCTTCCTCTTTTCTCGCCTGCATCTCCTCTCGTTTTTGCTCTGTTTTTTCCTTCTTCTTCAGTTCCAGAAACTTGCTATGTAACGAGGGAGGAAACCATTCCTCATTCGCAGATGCAATCTGATAAGATTGTGGCTGTAATAGATCCGTTCTTACATCCGGCTCGTTGAATTGCAGTAATCGAACCGCAATTCCGCCAGGTGGTAAATCTTCAATATTTTCAACAATTTCAAATATCCTTTTACGAGTGTCAATCTTACTTCGAGGAACAGTCAGCCAGTCACTCCAGCCGCCGTTATCGAGTTGCTCTTGTCTCTGTAATTGAACCGCTGCAAAAACCGGCGCCGCAAGGCATGGGTCCCGCCATTCTTCTTGGACAAAGTCGCTGTCGAAACTTTCATGAAACATTCTGTAAAGCTGTGCAACATCAAACTTTGCCTCAACTGTTACCAAATCGAGGTCGTCCGGCTCAAGTGCTGCTTTTTCATAAGGAACGTCCTCAGTAACCGGTTGTGTAGGGACGTAAGCTGCTGCTCTGACGTGTTCGGCTGCCACATCCGTGACTTCACCAATAACTCCGTTAGTTAGCTGGAGAGCGTATTGCTTTCCGTCACTTATCTGACTCGAAATAGGCGGTGGTTGCGGTATAGACAAGTCTGTTCTAATGCCGTTTATAGCACAGGCAAATAAGCCGTCAAAACCATGTTGCAAATCACCCCACACCCCTTTTCTTACAGGATCGTTTGGGTCCAAAGCACCGGTAAATCGCGACACATAATCCGGCTTAGGCTCAGGCGGCTGATTCAGTATGTACTTTAGCTCATTAGTTTGTTTCAGTATGTGCTTATCAATTTTGCTGGGACTGAATTTCTCGTTACTGTAGGTGACCGTGTTGGGACTGAAAAGAACATGGAAGATTAAAAGCCAGACACACATCAGCCCTATAAGCGCAAACACTATCTTCTCAATATGCGCCTCGAAAAAACTACCGATTTTAGCAAACATTTCTTGTACCTTTCAATTGGTTATGTCCGCTTGTGGCGAAATGGTTAATTAGTTAATTAACCACTTATACCTCTGGCCCTCTCAATATTTGCCCATCCGGTGGGCCCAATTACTTTTCTTCCGGCTTTAGTTCCTCTTTTATCACATCAGGTTTGATCTGTTCATAGCCGGCCTTATTGAATATATATTCGCAAATTAGATCCAGCTCTACGACCGCATCTTCGCCGTAACGATAGAGAGAATGAGCTGGATCTTCCGGACTGATAGGACTGATATTACTCTCTAAAATCGTTATCTGGTTATGCCTGTAGATTTTCGGCTGCTCAAGCTGTCCATCCCACCCTTTGAACTTATGTTCTTTGGCACTGCAAAGTTCCTGCATGAAAGACAGTACCGCATCAGCGCTAACAACAACAACGAGATTAAAATGTATGACATCAATATCACCCTCACTAAAGCGGCCGGTGGAGGGTTGAGTAAGTCCATCCTGAAGCGAAAGAATATAGCTGGGCTCTTCATCCGCTGATGATTTTGAGGTTCTGGACTTACTTCTGCTGCGCCGCGACGATGCTCTTCTAAATCTTCCTTCTCGCAAAGAAAAACCTACCCTCAATAGACGCTTGGCTGGCGAAGTAAGAACACTTTTTGAGTCGGCATTACAAGCTGCTATGGTATCGATAACATCCTCGATAACCCAGCATCCCAATTGCCAATACCAGCAGTCCTTAATGGCCTGCTCTCTACCGGGATGCTCGTATTCTGCCCAGTATTCGTATCCGCTCACTTCAGCAGGATGGGCGTAAACTAAACCTGATTTCGCCTTCTCTGTGCAAATCTCGTCCATTATTGTAGAATCAATATCGTTTAATCTACTAAACGAGCTTGCTCTGGGACTCCGGCCGTATGGAGATGAGCTTCTTGTTGAATATGGACTTCTACCTCTGATGCGGCTGCGCGCAGATGAGCTCTGCAGACTTCTTTGCAGCTCGGCATCACTGGGACAATTAGTGCTGTTTATTTGTGTGATTTTCTGCTCTATTCTCTCGCGAAAGTGCCTGCCAAATTCCTCGAAGATCAACGCTGACACATCTGTCGGCTTAGGAAATATCTTATAGCTTAGCAATTGCCTTTTAGAGCTTTGCTCGGCTAAAAGTTTTATCTGATTGGCATCGTTGGCATAAGATTGCTCGTATTTGGCCTCCACTTTCCACTGCTCACGCGAAAGGGCATCTATATTCTGAACTGTTCTTGCTTTTTGAAGACTTTCATTTTCTATCTGTTTCTTGAGTTTGCTGCTGACCAACTGTGTAGGAATAAAAAGAACTATAGCAACTACTGTGATGATAATTGCTACCAGCAGCGATGAGTTATGCCCGAGAACGCTTAGTTTTTGCAGAATGCTTTTGAAATTTGGTACGTTCATTTTGTCTCACCAATCTATTTTGCCAATCTACTTTCTTAGTTCAATACTTCTCCGCCGGAGGCGGATTGCATAACAGGCGAGCAACGGTCTTTTATGTTGCGTTTTTAGAATTCAATGTTTCCCGCTCCACTGGTACTACTTTTGCTGCTCGATGAAGAAGTAGGAGGACGAGGACGAGCACGAGTGGCTCCATAGGGCGACATAGCCGCCGCAGCCGGCTGCGGCGGACTGGGTGCATCTTCCCAGACAACTTTAAAGTTTAATATAAACCAAGAGTCATTAGCTTCGTACATAGGATTACCTCTTCTGCGGTCGATTATTTCTTTTCCATACTCGTCCAGCATAGCAACCTTACTGATGGTTTCTCTTGTCATAGGGTCTATCAGAATCCGTCCGTCGCTGGCTACGCCGGATGCGCGTGAGGGGCCGGGCGCAATTTGGACGTCCAATCCATATTTAACATCCATAATCCCGATACCTGCAGGCACATCCGCGGATAAGTCCACCTGACCTTTATCCAGTCTGTAATGTTCTTTACTGGCTTTTTTGTACAGCTCGAACGGACAATTGCCGTCAACAACTTCATCAAGGTGCTGTAGTCGAGTAATAAATCCCCATTCACTGTGATTATCTCCCACTCCAGGAGGGTCCAGCAATTTGCCTATGTCCTTATAGGGACTATAGCCGGCTATAGTAACGACAAATCCTGATTTCTTTTCAACCTGAGCTTGCTGACTTCCGAAGGTGGAGTCCGGATAATATCGGGATTGTGCAGCCGGATCCATCATCATCATCTCATCATACATAAAATCATAGCCTTCCATTCCCTCATCTAACATTAAACCCATGCTGTCTTTTCTCATCATAGCCGTGGCACCAAATTGTGCTGTGTCAAGATCATTTGAGAAGTAAACGGACATAATGGTTATAAATAGCTGCTTTCGGTCCTTGCGAGGGGTACGCATAACGGTTTCTATATCGCCTTTGGCAAAAGCCTCGTAAAGTTCCTTTTGCGCGGGATTATTTTGTGCTTTCGGTAAAATTGCGAGTATAGTTTCATGCAGTAGTGGAACTGCTTCACGATATTTAAAAGGCTCAAATTGCTTTTGTATAATGTCTTGTAATTCTGAGCTTCTACGCTTTTGTTCCTGGAGTTGATTGTGGGTCTGCGTAGCAGCATTGATAATTGTGCTGATATCCTGTCGAATCTGATCGTTTCTTGCATAATTGAATTTGTCCATAGCGGTTCTGGCCAATGCCATAAGTGAAACCAGAAGCAACAAACAAGCAGCAGCGGCGAAATATTTTCCTTTACTCGCCCATGCCATAGACCTTGCGATACTACGAGGCAGCAGATTACCGGTTACTGCCGCCAAGCCCAAGCCCTGCACTGCGAGACCGTAAACGACGCCGAAGTCGCTGACGTTTTCGTGGAATTTTGCTGCTGAAACACCAGTACCGACGGCAAGTTTTCTAAATGAATCAGGCCGCTCGACCGGTAGTTGCAAACTCTGTTGTAAATATTTGAGCAGACCACGTAATTTTGTCCCTCCGCCCATTGCGATGACTTTGACAATTTTAGCATTGGGATTGGAGCTATTATAAAAGCCCAAAGACCGCTGCACTTCAGAGACTAAATCCGTAAAAACCGGCTTCATCGCTTGAAGAATCTGACGGGCATATTTGCTTACCGAAGCTGTACGTTTTAGTTTTTCTGCTTTTTCAAAATTAAGTTTGAAAGCATTTGCTATCGCCTTGGTAAAGGTGTTACCACCTATAAGGATGCAGCGTTGCCAGACTGCCGACTTCGTGCAGACAATCAAATCGGTATTTTCCGCCCCGACATTAAGAACAACGACGGCTTGATTATCCGATTTTAGCAACTCAGCATGGTCATACAATATGTAGTTGTACAGCGCCATTGGTACCATCTGAATATAGCTGACTCGAATATCTTCTCTTTCAAAATGCTCCAGTGTCGAGTTTGCCACATCTTTTTTAATCGCAAAAATTCCTACTTTCTTTTCAGGGCTGTCGGCTTCGGCCATCAACTGCCAATCCCATTCCACATCGTTGATATCAAAAGGAATCTGCTGAACTGCTTCAAATCTGACGATTTCCGGAATGCGTTTCGGCTCAACGGGCGGCAGGTTTACAAATCGTGCAAAGCTGTTTTGACTTGGTACAGAAATAATTATCTCATCGTTACCCAAATTATTTCGTTGTACAAATTGGCGTAAACTTAGTGCAATCAGCTCATCGCTTTCAGTTGGTTTGACTCCACTTCCAGAAAGAATTTTACCGTGCTGAATGTGATCGAAGCCGATTACTTGTACAACACCGCCGACATTGGCTAAACGCAATGCCTTTAGCGAATTGTTGCCTAAATCTAATGACCAAACCGTATCGGTTACAGCCGCCATGACAAACCTCCCACTTTATGGCTTCTCAATTCATTAACCTTGTCAATTTATATCTTCCCATATAAATTATATCATATTATGAAGACTTTTTCCATAAATACTCTCGGCTGCAAAGTTAATCAGTATGAAAGCCAGCAGATTCGGCAGTTGCTCGAGCAGCTTGGACTCAAACATATCGAAATGCCTAATAAACCCGACTTGATTATTGTCAATACCTGCTGCGTAACCCATACCGCCTCCGCTAAAAGTCGACAATATATCAGAAAAGCCCAAAAGCTAAGCCCTAATGCTACCATCGTAGTTTGTGGATGCTTGCCCAGCATCCAAACTGCTGAGCTCAACGGCCTTGATGAAAACCTCTGCCTAATTAGGCGTCGAGAAGAGCTTGCCGGCAAATTAAGCCAAATAACAACCGGCGAAGCTTCCTTCTCAAATTCGCAAGAATTTTCGCTTCGTCAAGACACTGTAATTAAAACTGAATACGATGATAACTTCAGGCGTAAAAAGTACTTAGCCTCATACGCTGAGCTTCCATCCCTAACCTCTTTTAAGGGCCATACAAGGGCTTTTCTAAAAATCCAGGACGGCTGTGATGGATATTGTTCCTATTGTATTGTACCTAAAACCCGCCCATTTGTTCATAGCAAACCCGTCGATTCGGCCCTGCAGGAAGCGCGAGATCTTGTAGCAGCCGGCCATAAAGAAATTGTCATAACCGGCGTATTCCTCGGTGCTTACGGCCAGCAAACCGTCAGAAGAAAAAGCTGGCCAAGCAATCAAAATGATAACTTAGCTAATTTGCTCGATGAATTAGCGCAAATCCCCGGCCTTGCAAGGCTCAGGCTAAGCTCATTAGAGCCGTCTGATGTCACGCCGCGACTTCTCGATGTTTTCTGCAAGCACCGTAACATTATGCCACACTTGCACTTATCGCTTCAGTCCGGCTCAAACGCTATCCTTAAAAAGATGTGCAGGCAATATAACTCTGACGATTTTAGAGAGAAGGTGGAACTTATTAAAACCCGGCTGGATAGACCAGCCATAACGACCGATATTATCGTTGGTTTTCCTACTGAAACTGAAGCTGATTACGAGCAAACCGTTGCATTAGCCAAAGAAGTTGGCTTTGCCAAAATGCACGTTTTTACCTTTTCGATGCGAAAAGGCACCGCTGCTGCGAATATGCAAGATACTGTAGATACTAAGGTTATAAAAGAGCGGTCGAAAATATTGCGTGAGTTGGATAGAAATTTGCAGAGCGCTTATAGACAGCAATTTACAGGCGAAACAGCCGAAGTTTTACTGGAAAACAGTACCAACAGACCTCGTGGCAGAGCCGAGAGATATTTTTATGTTTATCTAAATAGTTCAACCGATAGGCTGAGGGCTAATGATCTGGTAAAAGTAAAGCTGCTTCAAAATGGAAAAGATGGAGTAATTGGAGAAGCCATTTCCAATGGCAATTTAGGGGCATGATCTGGATAATTTACATCCATTATTAATATTTGTTTTACCTATATGTAGAGATGAGCAAATGGACACTTAGTTGTTAGGACTTTTTTGGAAAATAGTCCTAAGTGCATAATTCACAATCGCTTAAGTGCAAAATCGGAAATGAGCAAAAAATGTCAAAAATGAGCAAAAATTAGCAGAAAATTACAGAAATGAACCACTTTTAATCAAAAATTATCAACTTTTGCTCACTTTTTAACACCCCTACAATTTTGTATTTGACTTGTCAGAAAAATTTTTATCTATGGCACACAACTTGCTCGAGCATGGACAAACACAGACTTGAACACGGATGGACACAGACTGAAACACGGACTGCCGCGGATTAACACGGATTAATTGTGAATTGATGCTTGATATGGCGTCATTCCTAAAAAGTTAAAGTAAATTACTATAGATACAAATAAAACATTTTGACATCATAGCGTTTTAACACTATAATGTTTATTAAGAGGCAAAATATGAAAACAAATACAAATAGAACTACAATTTATTTAGATAAAGTGCTACATCATGCACTGCGCATAAAAGCAGCAGAAACAGACCATACAATATCGGAATTGGTTGAAGAGGCAGTAAAGATTTCTTTAGCAGAGGATTCTATTGACTTGGCGGCGTTTGAGGAGCGAAAGAGCGAACCAAGCCTGGCATTTGAGAATGTTTTAAAGAGTCTCAAAAAAAGTGGCAAAATATAGGATAACCATAAAGAAATCTGCTGCTAAAGAACTGCAGGATATATCCCGAAAAAACCTGCGGAAAATCGTCCAACGAATAAAATCACTTGCAGAAAATCCAAGACCAATCGGCTCACAAAAGCTTTCTGCGAGAGAGCAGTATCGTATTCGTCAGGGCGACTACAGAATAGTCTATTCAATTGATGACAAAGAGTTGTTAGTCGATATAGTCAAGATTGGCCACAGGCGGGAAGTATATCGTTAATAATGGTCAGAAGACAGACAACAGAGGACAGAAGACAAGTTTCGCGGGGATATGGATTCCGTATCAAGTACGGAATGACAAACATCAGCGTAGAATGCGGTGACTTGTCAGGCCATCAATTTTTTTAATAAGGCTCATTGGAAGTATAAGCGGTGCACAGCATGTGGCGCAAGCCATGCTGCGCAGCTTACGTCATTCTCGGCCTGGTCGAACATAATCTAATCGGCAAACTTAGCATGTATCAGGCATTCTACCCACGGCGGACCTTAGGCAAGTATCGATCATGTCACAAGCCGACTTGACTTTTCTCTAATATCGAAGACTGAAAATTTAAATAAACACAATACCTAACTATCTTAGGTATTAAGAATCTCAAATTTACCATTGTGTATCAAGGACCAAATATCAAACCGTAAGTTAAACATAAAACCTAAGTATCTTAGGTATTAATGCTCATACATTTAACATCAAACATCCAGTATTGAGTCCGTCAAGGCTGGACCTATATAGCATCGGGGCGCCAGGCCATCAGTTTTTTCAATAACGCTCGTTGAAAGTGCAGGCGGTGCATACATATGACGGAGGGCAGAAAACAGAGGATGGACGATATATGATGGACGATTCCAATTGAGGGCAGAACAACGAATATTGAATTATAAAGTTAGTGGATAAACAGACCCTTCGGCGGCGCTCAGGGTGACGAGTGAGCATTCCACCTACGGCAAGTATCCGGTACATCAGGTCAAGGTTCGTCCTATGACTGGATTCGACTTACGGCGGGCTTGACAACGCCTCAAGACGCTGAGGCTGGAACGATACAAAGAAATCGCAAAATCGAATCGCCGGTGTTTTTAAACTGATGTTGTTTGTTACCAGGCACAAATATTGCATATTCAGGACCAAAACGATGCTGCCGGCCTTGGTAAACAAAGATGCCCTGCCCCTCAACCACAAACACTTCGTGTTCATGAGGATGAGTGTGTAATGGTGTAAAGCCGCCAGGCTGCAATTCAAAAAGCCTCATCGCAAAATTCTCCGCCCCATCGTCTTTGGAAATAAGCCATCTTATCGCCACATCTTTCGCACCCTCGACCTCGACCGGCGATTTATCGATATTGCTGCTTTTTTCTATTTTCATCCCGTTAGACATTTTTATCCCTTTACCCTGTTAAGAGCGAAAACCCCCAAATAAATTTGGGGGCTAAACCTGTCTTGAGCCGGGTCGAGAGATATTTAGCCCCGCAATCCTTCGACTCTGCTCCCCTCGGCCTGGCTCGGGACAGGCAGGACAGGTTTATTGCGGGTTTCAAAAACGCCATTTTACCGCAGGTCCTGATCTTCATCCAAGTTTCCTGGCCAATATTTCGGAAACCACCTTCGGATTTGCCCGGCCTTTGGTTTTTTGCATAACCTGGCCGAGCAGAAAGCCCTGAGCCTTTTTGCTTTTTGTGCCGCCACTGGTGACATCACTGATCGCCTTCGGATTTTCCGCAAGGACCTGATCAACTATTGCCTCCAATTCACCCGCATCACTTTTCTGAATCAGGTTTAGCTTTTCAGCCAGAACGTTAGGTTTATCGCTGGTTGTTGTCATCTCCTGTATAATTGTATTTGCGGCGGTCGCACTGACGTCACCGGCATCTGTCATCTTTGCCAGCTCAGCTACGTTTTCGGCTGTCAGACCCAATTCGGTCAGGCTGCGACCGGCCTCATTGGCTAATTTAAGTCCAACCTGCGTCAGTAGATTGCAGACTCGTTTGGGTTCACCGCCGCTGGCAACAGCCGCCTCGAAGAACTCAGCGGTCGAGCGTTCGGCAGTTAAAACGCCCGCGTCATAATCACTTAAACCGTACTGACTGACATAACGCATCTGTTTTGCCAACGGCAGCTCACACAACCGTGACTTGATACTCTTGAGCCACTCTTCCGCCATCTCCACCGGCACAAGGTCGGGATCGGGAAAATACCTGTAATCGTGCGCCTCTTCTTTTTCCCTTTGCAGCACTGTCACCTCATTAACATCGTCCCAGCCACGGGTGGATTTAGTTCCAGCTTCCATTATTCTGCCGGTTTCCATAAACTCATCTAACTGCCTTACTGCTTCGTAATCGATACTTCTTTCCAGAGCTCGAAAGCTATTGAGGTTTTTGATTTCCACGATGGGTGTTTTGTATTCGGTGCTATCTTTGGTGATAATTAAATTAACATTCGGCTCAAAACGCATGTGGCCTTTTTGCATATCCGCCTCTGAGACTCCTAAGTATCTTACCATTCGCTGCAGCTCCACTGCCAGTTGCCGCACCTCGGCGGCACAGTTCATATCCGGCTCCGTGACAATCTCCAACAAAGGCGTGCCGGTTCTGTTCAAATCCACCTGTGAAAAATTGCCGGCTGTGTGCAGATTTTTACCTGCGTCCTCTTCCAGATGCGCTCGTATTATCCTAATCTTTTTGGTCTGGCTTGTATCAAGAGGGATTTCTATATGGCCGTTCGAGCTGAGCGGTAAATCGTATTGGCTAATTTGATAATTCTTTGGCAAATCAGGATAGTAATAGCTTTTTCTATCCCACTTGGTAAAAGTAGCTATTTGACAATTAAGAGCGAGACCTACCAAAGCTGCGTATTCTATTGCTTGTTTATTCATCACCGGCAAAACGCCCGGCATACCAAGACAGACGGGGCAGACCCTGCTGTTTGGCGCTTGGCCAAATGCCACCGCACAACCGCAGAACATCTTGCTCTTAGTACATAATTGCACGTGGATTTCCAAGCCAACAACGACTTTATACTGCAACTGACTCATCCGTTATGTCTCATATAAATCTGCTCTGTTGAAAAGGTGCCGGGTCATTTCGACCGAAGCCCCCATTTCTGCTTTCGCAGAAAGCACGGGGGCGAAATGGAGAAATCTGTTTAAAATGGATTTCTCGACTTGCCTTTCGGCTCGCTCGAAATGACGGTTATGGTGTTTTCAACAGAGCAATATAAATCCTAAATTCGAAATACTAAATACGAAACAAACCTGTCCTGCCTGTCCCGAGCCGGGCCGAGGGGAGCAATGCCAAAGGATCCAAAATTCAAATGTCCTAACGTTCAAAACGTTTTTGAGATAAGACCCACACGTGAAACGTGGGGGCTAAACTAATTTATGATTGGTGGTTTCCTCTTACGCCAATCAGTTTGGGTCTCGAACATTCTTGCTATCCGCAGTAACCTGTGCTCGGCAAATGCTGGGGCAAGTATCTGCAGACCTATCGGCAGATTATTTTCATCAAAGCCGCAAGGGACACTAATAGCCGGTATGCCGGCTAAATTAACGGCTATAGTATAAATGTCGGAAAGATACATCGTAAGCGGGTCAGCGACCTTTTCGCCGATTTTAAAAGCCGGCGTAGGTGAAACCGGCATCATAATACAATCGCAATTTTGAAAAGCCTTGTCGAAGTCGCTTCGTATTAGATTCCTGACCTTGAGAGCCTTCAAATAGTAGGCATCATAATAGCCGCTTGAAAGGGCGTAAGTTCCGAGCATTATTCGCCTTTTAACCTCTTTGCCGAAGGCTTCGGCCCGCGATTTCGAATATACTTCGATATAGTCTTGTGGATTCTCCGTCCGATAGCCGTAATGTACACCGTCAAACCGAGCTAAATTACTCGACGCTTCAGCAGTAGCTATTACATAATAGGCAGCGATTGCATAATCCAGATGAGGCATATCAATTTCTATGATTTCGGCTCCGTTACTTTGGTAAATCTCTATTGCTTCACTCAGAGCCTTTTGTACCTGTTTGTCAGCGCCGGTAATGAACTGGGGTACAACTGCTATTTTAAGGTTCTCTATAGGCTCATCGAGTTTCTCAAGGTAGTCACCGACTGGGGCGTTTCTTTCATCAACGCTGGTGCTGTCAGCCGGGTCGTGACCTGCTATAACATTCATCATCAGCGCTGCATCAGCCACCGTTTGTGTTATTGGCCCGATCTGGTCAAGACTTGAGCCGTAAGCAACAAGTCCAAGACGTGAGACTCTGCCGTAAGTCGGCTTTAGCCCGACAACTGAGCAGAAGCTGGCCGGCTGGCGAATTGAGCCGCCCGTATCGGACCCCAGCGCAGCAAAACACAACCTTGCTGCGACTGCGGCGGTGGAGCCGCCGCTGCTTCCACCCGGCACCCGGCTGGTATCCCATGGATTGACAGTCCGTTTTAGGCCTGAGTTTTCGGTGCTCGAACCCATAGCAAACTCATCCAAGTTAGTTTTGCCCACTATGACCGCGTCAGCGGCAAGCAATTTCTCAACGACAGTCGCATTATACGGGGCGTGGAAATTCTCTAATATCTTTGAAGCACAGGTAGTAGCTCCAAAAGTAGTGCACATATTGTCCTTTATTGCGACCGGCACACCTGCAAGCAATCCTAATGGTTTATGATCGGCGATTCTTTTATCGACTTCGCCGGCCTTAGCCAATGCCTGCTCCTTAAATGTGCTTATATAGGCGCCAATAGTCGGCTCAAGCTGCTCTATACGCTCAAAAGTTGCTTTCGTCGCCTCGGCACTGCTTATTTGTCCGACTGCGATTCCGTCACGTAATTCTTTTGCACTTAGCTCTTGGATTGTCATAAATCAAATCATTTAGTCTTATTACTTTTATGGTGTTTGAGAAACCATTCGTAAAGCTCCGGATTATCGTATGTTGTAGTCCACGAATCATGGGCGGCATCGGGATAAACTGTCAATCTGGCATTTCCTCCAAAGGTATTTATTGCATTTACCATTTCTTTAGATTTCGCAGGTGGAACCAAATAATCTTTCGCGCCGTGAAAAGCCCACACAGGTATCTCTTTGAACCTATCTGCCATATAAAGTTGGCCACCACCACAAACGGGAACGATGGCTGCAAAGCGTTCAGGGTAAGCAGCGGCTAAAGTCCATGTCCCATACCCACCCATGCTCAGGCCGGTCAGATAAATTCTTCCCGTATCTACGTTGTATCGGCTTACAATATCGTCTAAAAGATTTATCAGCACCTCAACTTTTTCAGTCCACCATTGGCCTTGGGGACATTGCGGAGATACAACGATAAAGGGAAAGTCTTTTTTGTTTTCTACAATTTTAGCTGGGCCGTGCTTTTTCACTAAATTCAAATCGCTGCCGCGTTCACCTGCCCCGTGAAGAAATAGAATCATTGGCCAGCGCTGCTGTTTTTTCCCATAACCTTCGGGCAGAAATAACAGGTATTGACAGTTTAGGGTCTTGGTTACTATCTTTTCAAATACCTGTGGATGCTGACCACTCGGCTGAGTCAATTGAGGTGCCATCTTGTTCGCAGAATGGCCAGGCCCATTTTTCTCCATCTGAGCATAACTAATAGCAAATAAGGTTATCGACACAAAACACACTACAAAACCTGCTTTCATATTCATTTACCTCCTAATCTTCTGCTGCTCGTGCTACGTAGCGAAGCAGCCTACTTCGCTACTTCGCAGAGTAGCAACTGTTACGCTCCGGAACCGTCGTCGAGTATCTTAGGCACTTTGAAAAACTCTCCATCTGTCTGCGGCGCATTTGCCAAGGTCTTTTCGGTTCCCAGCGAGTCTTTAACGTGATCTTCACGGAAAATATTGCTGATTGGCAGACAATGTGCCAGAGGCTCAACGTCGGTTGTATCCAGCTCGTTCATTTTTTCAAAGTAGTCAACGATCGCACTGAGCTGACTTGTAAATTCTTCAACCTCCGCCTCGGTCAATTCAAGGCGGGATAATTTGGCGACCTTTCTTACTTGTGTCTGGTCAATCTTTTTCTTCATTTATTTTGGAACCTTTTCACCCCGTGAGATAACCAACTCACAGTCTTTTTTATTCCCATAAGATTCTTATCTCACGGGGCAAACAAAAAAAGCGAGGCAAAACCCGCCCCGCTGCAAAAGTCTCGACGAAAATGGTTTTATTAGCCGGCTTCTTTTTTGGCGGGCTTGTAATCGCGCTTAGGCGGTTTCTGAACCAGGCCCATATGAATAGCTTTGGCTGAAACCTTAATTCGGCAAACCTTTCCGTCAACAACAGCCCGTACCTTTTGTATGTTGGGTTTAAATTTTCTCTTGCTGATGCCGGTAACCTTTCTGCCGACACCGCCAAGATACTTTGCTTTACCACGCCGGGATATGCTTCTGCCGGCTACCGTTCGCTTACCGGTAAAATAACATTCTCTGGACATTCAATACGCTCCTATTGTTGTAATTCGTCATCCATTGCTCGTATCTTGTTTTATAATTTGTGAATCACGATAAACGATTGTATGAAAATTGCAAGTAAAACCTACAATTTATCGTAAAAAACCTTCAAGCAGATTATTTCCTTGATGTTATACTTGAAGTTTAAACACATTTTTGAGGGAAAATAAAAGCAGGATTATGATTAAATAACTATAGCTATTATCCAGTTGTTTGATTTTGAAAACGTTGTAACAACTTTAAGTATAACACAATCGAACCATCTATGGTAACCGCCTTCATACAGACAGGCCACCTTCATAGCAATAGGCTCACCCTCGCCGGAAAAGTTAAGCTGAGCCCGGGTGTTAGGAGAATCCAGGAATCCGATCAACAGGGGCATGCAATAACAGATGTATTTCATCAGGAGAGACTTCGGGGTAGTATCAGTAGCCGGTATTCATTTTCTTGCCACCTATCAACTGTAAGACTATATAATTTGCTGCCAACTCGCTTATTTGTCCATTCTCCATCCGATCCCAGATATTATTATTGAATACCCTTTCGTCATTGCACAATGTCACATGGCCGTCCTTAAACAGAGCATTGACCGCATAACTGCCTTGTCTGCTGTGACTGATCTGGTCTTTGTGCCGGATTAAGTCGGTCATGTAGGGGACATAAGGATCAATACTGTCGATAGTTTTAGCTGTATCTTCGGGCAAGCCGGTGGCACCTATAATTGGCGCTCTCGGGTCTATGGGAAGATACGTATATCCCATACGCACCCATTGATTGTGTCCTTGTCCGTCTGTGTCATTGAAATGCTGGGGGAGCGTGCCCCAGGGCCTAGGATTATTGTAGGACTTAAACTTGTAGAGCAGGTTTATATTCGAGGGACAGTAAAACACCTTCGGTTCTGCTATGTATTTGCCTTCATATAAAACGGCCAGCTTCATGGGAAGCGGCTTGCCGCTGGCGTCAACAAATAGACTCTCGCTTCGATACAAGGCATAAGAGTGAATTAACAAATAGGGATTAGCGTTTGTGTTGTCGGAGTTATATGTCGGCATAAGACCATCATAGTCCGATGTGTAAGCTGTCATCGCTACACCAACCTGTTTTACCTGGCTGGAACAGACAGAGCGCTTGGCTGTCTCTCTGACTCTGCTCAACGCGGGCATAAGAATTCCCATCAAAAGAGCAATAATCGCGATTACAACTAATAATTCGATCAACGTAAAACCAGCTTTATTTGTTTTCATAATACTGCCCCCTTTTCCTCAAACGAATATTCAGCAACTATAGTGAGTAAAAGTGTCTAAAGTAAGCTAAAGTGCCACGGAGTGTCATTGCGAGGAGCGCAGCGACGTGGCAATCTCCTTGCTCAGATTTGAGATTGCTTCGCTTCGCTCGCAATGACAACAATTTTAGGCACTTTAGTCACTTCAAACTATATGCTTCAACAAAACTTACCCTTACAGTATTTACTCTTCGTTCTGGGATACATATAGCCGGATATCATCAAATAATATAGAACCTCTGCCACCCAATGTTTGGGTCTTTTCAAAGCCGATGCAAAGCTCGGTAACATTACTAAGATCAATGCCAAAATCCGTAAGGTCAATATTCCACTGCTGCCAGGTTGTCTGCTGCAGGTCAGTCATTTGACCATTATATGCTACCTTTACGCCGTTAAGCTTCACGTACATTTGCTCTGTAAAAGCATTGAACAGACTGCCATAGAACCACAGCGATAATACCTTAAAATCATCTGTAGTCCAATCTCTGCCAATCGCCAGGTCATCAATGCTCACTGTAACCTCTGAATAAGTTGTAGTGCTGTTGTCGTACGCTAATGGTACCGACTGCTCACCACTATGAACGTTATCAGTCTCGAGAGAGCTGTCTCCCAAGACATAACCAATTACAGCTCCATTAACCGACGGATTATCATAGCCGTCTATCCATGTATAAAACACTAAGTTGCTGGCCTCTTGATCGTCCGGAATGTCATTATAGGACTCGAAGTCGTCCACAACAATATAGTCGACTACTGTAAACTCCCAGACAGGACCTTTCCAAGGACTGCCCGGTGGCGCCCAGTTATTGTCATTGACCTCATCTATGCGCAAATAGTAGGTCTGGCCTAATTCAAGAAGCCCCGGATCAAAGCTACAAGGGTCCTGATTGCCTTTGAACTCTGGCCATGCCCCGAGAGCGTTGTTGGCATCGTTCACATTGTTCACATCGGTGCCGAAGTACACATCGTGAGAGACTGTGTAAACACCCGGTTTCCAGCCAAGAGCAAGGTCCCGCTCTACCGTTGCCTTAGTACGTGGGCTCGGATCCCAGGCAAGCTCCGGATTGGGCATCCTGCCCGTCACCGTGGTCTGATTTGGATCTACGGTATAGTTCACGTCCACTATACCTACGCCGTCATAGGCGACAAACCAACCATTTTCGATATATCCATTTACCGTTGGCACATCATTGCCGTCTAAAACAAGCGTACCTTTTGTGAAATCCATAAAGGCTTCTCCGGAAATTTGATCTGAACTACGGAGATTGCCGGCGTTAATAATCCCGCCATACAGATACAAGCGAGCGGTACCGCTTGTTTGCGCTAATTTGATCTGATCGGTAATGTTGATCTCGCCACCGGTTATCGTGACAATACCTGTACCGTATTTACCAATCTCAAAGTCGTCTGATCCCTGTCCCTCGAGATTTAGTGTTCCACCATGCACATATATATAACCGGTTGCGCCATCATTTTTCCCACACTCGATTTTATCAGAAACAGTCATTACGCCGCCGGTCATGATGAAAGTACCTGTGCCGTTGTATCCAACCCACAGTCTTCCGGTATTTCCTGTGCTTACAGTGCCGCCGCTCATAACAAAAATGGCGTTGCTATCGCCTGGCTCTCCTATGCGAATATGACCATCACTGGTAAGGGTGCCTCCAGTCATGTCCATGTAGCAAGTCCCTTCGCTGCCGCCCATACCAACATACACAGTTGCGCACTCAGCATCTACGGAGGAGTCAATGACGCAATTTGCATCTGCAAGGATAATCTGAGCCTCATCATCAGGGCCGGGTAGGCCATCGGGGTTCCAGTTCTCCGGCATACTCCACAGGGGACCATTCCCGCCATTGTCCCACTGGAATGTGTCGGCTGAAGCGCTACCAGCTAATACCAGCACAAGAATGAATGAGATTAGATAGCTCACTTTTCCACACATAATACACCTTCTCCAAAAAAGTCCAGTTAATAATACATACCATGACCATGCATTGGCGGGCATAGCCCCCGCTTATGCTTTCGCAAAAAGCCGCGAAGGCAACCGCATACGCAGCCACACTGACGCATAACGCTGCCATCACAAATAGCACTTCAACTGTGATGCATTTCTTATATGTTTTCGGTTACAAAAGGCAGACTTACAAACTGGCATATGAACGGCCAGATTAAGCGACTAATCTGGCCGTTCGCCAGCAAAAAATCGTTCTTTAGAACTAAATATCTCGTCCTTGTTTCCTTCGACCTTCCCGTATGGGAAGGCTTAGTCCACAACTCAGGACGGGACAGCACCGTCCTGATTAAGGGCTTGCTAAATCAAGAAAGCACTGATCAGACTTTCTGTTTCTTAGTAGAGCAAAAGCCTCACGTTGTCTGAACCGGCCCAGCTATCAACGTCTGGAGTAACATTATTTAGCTCAATTCCAAGTTGTTTGCCAACAGATTCAGGTACATCTGCTGCTGAAAACACCAGCGAAAACTCCTGCATGTCATCTGTTAACGTAACTTCGACGGAAGCCACCGGAACACGAACACCTGCTTCATCATAGTAGAGGCTCAGCAGAAAAGTTGTAGCCTGCCAGTTATTCTTGGCATCTACTTTCAGCTCGATGACGTCATTAGCATCAATAACATGGCTTGTCAACTGCCAAATTGAAGGATCACTGCCTCTTAAAAAGCCGCTCCATTCTCCGTCGCTAGCATTCCATCCTGTTTCAACGCCGGAATCTGTAGCCATTGTATCGCTGCTCCAGCCGGGAACATCCACGAAAGTGCCTTTATCATTTGTTCCACCATCCCAGTTATTCTGTTTGTCGGTACCGGGCAGCTCAAAGCTGGCGTTCTCAACGGGAATCTTTACTGGAAGCGGTGGAATAATCTCGCCCTCGAGGAATGAACCACCGGCTGAGTGCTCCCTTGACCGAATAATAGCCTGAGTGTCCTCTGCACTCGCCGCAAACAAAAATGTAACAATCCCATCCGTATCGCTGTTGAGCAAATCTGCAAGGGCCTGGCTTGTATCGGTTGAGAACCTTACACCTACGTCCTCAGGTGGAGTAAATCTCAATAATACATCTGTTAGGTCGTTAACGTCCAGGGCTACAGGAGCTCCAAGCTCCGGAGTTGGGTCATTCTGAACGCCAGGAGCGGTGTTCCAAGTTAGAGATTCTACATCGAGCAGATCTAAGTCCTCGATGATGCCATAAACACTTACCTCATCATTTTGGTCGTGACTGAAATGGCTCAAACTAACGTTTGTGAGCAAGTCACCTTCACCCAAAAGACCGGAGATGTCATAGCTAATCAATGCCACGTTGCGTCTTGCCGGAATATTACGTGATTCCACACCTGAGCCGCTGTTGCTTTGGTCCGGTCCATATCGCTCATCATTACAAATAGTGATATCCCCCGTTGCTCCCAGGCTAAAGGGTAAAATATCTACAGAACCATCATATACAAGCACCAAATCATTAGTTCCACCATGAGCGTAAGCCAGGTGGTAGTAGTAGCCAACCTCACCAAAGGTCAAAAGCACCGAAGCACCGTCCTCAGCAGGTTCGCCGTTGACCGTGTCAAAAACACCTACAAAGTTAGCGTCATCCGGAAGATCCAAAAGCACAACATTAGCCTGAGGTGCCCCACCTATCGAGTTGATCACTAGGGCCGCCGTAGTCTCATCTCCCTCAGGATCGATAGAAGCACCACCGACGAGGCTAATCGGACTTACACCATTGGCATCAACCTGGAATTCAATAGTACCATAAGCTCCGGCTCGATCTCCGACAATCATTGTATTCATCTGAATTGTCGGACCTGTGCCGATTATTGTCAGTGTCCCTGTGCCTGCTCTGGCTCCCACAAGTAATTCACCTAAACTACCCTCTGCATATGTCAAGGTTCCACCACTGATAGTATAGTTACCATCTGAACCTCCTTGATCTCCTATCCCGAGCTTTGCACTATCCTTGCCGTCTTGTAGTTGCACAAGGCCGCCTGTCTGCTCCACGTAGCCAGGATTACCAGCGCCGACACGCATCCAGCCTGCGCCGAGAAGTTCTGCTCCTTCTTCGATGATTAAGGTAGCTCCTTCGTACACCCTCATTCTTTGGCCTGCACCCCAATCTCCGGTACTGGTGTTTAGCGTGCAGATGGTATCTTCCCCACGGACCTTGACCTCCTCTGCACCGCTTGGGGAACGGCCTTCTTTCCAGATGTTGGGGTCTGCCCAATTGCCTACACCGCTAAAGTCATTAGAGGCTAATATTCCACTGCTTAAAAAACACACCAATCCTACAATTACTCCTAACCTTCTCATCTTAATTCTCCTTTCTTTGAAAATTTGGTTAATAAGAAACTTAACACTCCTCTGTGCGCCACGGGATCCTTTGTGTTATGTGATGTGCCCCAAATTAAACACACAAAACCCTATTTTAACACAATTTTAATTATATCATAGAAAATTACAAGAAACAAGGAATCCTGTAAAAAAATAGGATTCAGCCGGATTTTCGGCAGGGCAATGCGGCCTATTTTCGCAACTTCCAGTAGTTTTCTCACGTATTTGATTGCTGCAAAGCATATATCATTTTGTTAGACACTTTCTCTGTTGAAAAGCCTCACCGTCGTTTCGACCGAAGCCCCCATTTCTGCTTTCGCCCGCTGCCCCGCCTTGCGTCGTAAGACGCAGGGGCAAGCAGAAAGCACGGGGGCGAAGTGGAGAAATCTGCTCAAAAATAGATTTCTCGACTCGCCTGCGGCTCGCTCGAAATGACATTCTGAACTCTTTTCAACAGAGCATTAGACACTCTGAGTGCCCGCTTTCATATAAGTTGATGCGAGAAATGATACATTTGGGCCTGGCCATTTCCCTGGGAATCTGGCCCCTCGGGCTCTCGACCGACGATCTGCGAACAATACGAGTATGTTATTGTTGACCTTCTTTAGCTCTAATGTTACTCTATCGAAGATTTGATTAAAGGAGCTGGATCGTGGAATTATCCTGGCTGATTAAGGTAAGGATTGCTGCTGTCATCGCCTTGGGGGTTGTTGTGATAGGTATTTTAGCCTGGCCATTAGCCGCTCCATCCGACCCCCTTAGTGCCGTACGTTTTGGAAGCTTAAGTTACGTTAGTGTAACAATTTTAGTAGTCCTGGCATTCTTGGTCGGCTTTGTCGGCTATTTCATTTCCTGGCCCTATGGCCGGGAAATAGGTATCTTAGCAGTGCCCTCCGGCTTAGCTATATGGGCCAGCCGCTCCGGCAATGTAGCCAAGCTGATACAGGTAAATCAAAGCCTTCCTCAGCGTCTGGCCATATTTACAGCACTTAAATGGGAGCCAATATTCTGGCTGCTTATTATCGCGGCCGGATTCGCCGGCCTACTTTTAGGGCAGAAATTGTGGTCAAAACCTCATATAGCTAAGACGCCAATTAAATCTAATCCTAACCCAAACAAATACCTAAATGCAATTGCCGCTTTGTTTGGCTCTGCTATTATTGTCCATATTTGTATCAAAATACTGGCTCAAGACTATTCAACGTCCAATAACGCAATTGTAGCCCAACCGGATATAGGTCAGATTATTTTTGCAGTATTGGTCTCATTTGGACTGGCGGCTTTCGTAGTTAAAAAGCTGTTTAATACAGACTATATTTGGCCTACAATCACCAGCGCTTTAGTAACTGTTTTTGCTGTAACTACTTACGCTAAGCAAGATGTATTACAAAACCTACAACAAAATTGGCCTGCCACATTCTTTTCCAGTTCGGTTGTTTGCATACTGCCCATCCAAATGGTGGCTTTCGGCACATTGGGCTCTATTGCCGGCTACTGGTTGGCTGTCCGCTATACTCACCGCAGAAAACACGACATAAAGTAGCGAAGATAAATTTAATAAATCTTTTTTTCGAGTCTTTGACTTTGTATAACTTCCTTTTTTTTCAAGTACTTACAGATGAAACGTCTAATAATTGACTGTAACTATGCAAAGAAAACTGAAATTGGTTGTTTTCGACCTAAAAATTAGCCGAAATATAGTTGAGTTTGAGTTTTTGTCGGTTTGGATATTTTTGCGGGAATTTATTACTGACCAATGAAATTTGTCGAGCGTATATATTAAGTAAGTGGGCGAACACCCAGATAGTTTTTTTCGTATGATATTTAAGTAAGACCAACCGACAAAAGGAGTTAATGATGTTGGTGCTAAGCAGACAGAGAGATGAATCAATAATGATCGGCGACGATGTTGAGATTTTCATCGTCGACGTCCGCGGGGATAAAGTCCGACTGGGCATAACAGCTCCGAGGCATATACCGGTTCATCGGAGGGAGATCTACGACGCGATTCAACGTGAGAAAGCCGAAGGAAAAGAACCCAGAAAAAAGCAGCCGGATAAAGCTGCCCAGCAGGAGCTGCCAAAGGATTCCGAGAAACAGCCAGAAAAGGAGTCCCAAAAGCAGCCGGACAAGACCGGCCCAAAAGCGGAGTAACTAAAAAGGCTGCCATCACTAATTCTCTATCAGCACTTGTCAGTCGTCCTGTCCGAGTACTCAGTACAGCCCGGACTTTTTTTATGCGCTATGGTTGCTTTGCTTGCTAATGGTCGCGGCTCTGTTTTAAGAAAGTCTCACGTGAGTTTACTTGAAAGTTACCGCCTCTTTAGCCATCTAAACCGGAAGATATCACGAATCCTCTCGTTGAAACGAATTCCGAGACGTTGAGTGCTGCTCTTGAACTCTGCCTGTTGCAGATTTTTAGCGGTCGGCTTAGCCGAGCTTTTGCCAAACAGCAAGAGAAATAGGCCGGCGAGCGAGCCAAGAAAGGAACTCATTTTAGCGCGAGCTGACATCGTAATTCATTAACTTTAATCCAACGTTTTAACGGAGTTGTTTAGACGTCCCTCAGGGATGGCACATCCTAATAATCATCTTTGCACAGCTAAATTTAAGGAGGCTAATAGTTCTTCGCCTGTCCTACTTACTAATTCGGATTCGCCGAATAATTGGTGCCTGTCTAAAATCTCAGCCCTTTTATCATAATATCTCTGCACCGCACCGGCACCACCTTCGGCCGCGCCGGCGGTTTTGTACTGGCCATCTAAAAGCCATGAGCTTACCTCATCATCGTATTCAGCCGGATAGATTAGCGCTACGACAAATTTGCCGTCACTGTATTTAGCGAGATGCACCTTGGCCCGGCAAGGCGGACTCGTCCTAATAGCTAAATTAACGAGCTGTTTAAAATCTCCTTTGCCGGTTTCCAGGTCATTTGAATAAAAGAACATCCCAGCTTCGAGCTGAAAAATCTCTGTCGGCACGCCTTTTAGTTCGAGTCTGCCATCGGGATAAGCCTTGTGAATCTTATAGACCTTGCCTTGCTTGTATCTTTCGCTTTCAAGCAGCTCAGCCACCTCTTGCGCAGTAAAGCCTACGCCAACATGATTGCCGAAGTCGAAGATATACAGACCGACGTACTTATCCGATTTTTCAAGCTTTGGCAGCTTCATGCTTGCTTATTATAGCCAAAGATTTCACAGATTGCACGTATTTTTAACCACAGATTTCACAGATTTATATTGAACACGGAATGCACGAATTCTTTGAAGGCGGGTGGATAAATACTTTTCATAAACATAGATGAATCAAAGACTGAGACTCCCAAATCACGAACCGTCTTTGAATTGGCCAAAATAATCCAAGTTTTAGGTGACTAACCCTGAATCATCCTGTGTTTTATGCCCTATTGACGAAAGAGCAATCTTGGATTATGCTTTACATTCAGTTGAGCCATGTCGGCTAAACAACATATTTACTGTTATACAAACAAAAACTAATAATATAGATAGTGATTTTGAAAGATTGATTATGCTCAAAAGAACACACAATTGCGGCCAGCTTCGGCTGGAAGATGCAGGTAAAAAAGTCACATTGGCCGGCTGGGTCCAATCTTATCGCGACCACGGCAACCTCGTATTTATCGACTTGCGAGACAGAGAAGGCCTAACACAATTAGTCTTTAATCCGGAAACTCAACCGGAGGTGCATAAGATAGCACGGACAATTCGCTGCGAGTGGGTAGTAGCCGCCAAGGGCATTGTTCAACCCAGAAGCAGAGGCATGGCGAATCTAAAGCTGCCGACAGGCCAAATCGAAGCTCTCGTGCAGGAACTGGAAATCCTTAATACCTCTAAGACCCCGCCATTCGAAATAGACAGCGCCGAGAAGACAAACGAGGAGCTTCGTTTGGCCAGCCGATATATTGACCTGCGTCGGCCCCAAATGCAGCACAAGCTTCGCACACGTCATCGCGTCACCAAAATCGCGCGGGACTACTTCGACCGTTTGGGCTTCTGGGAAATTGAAACACCCATGCTCGCCAAGAGCACGCCTGAAGGGGCAAGAGACTTCCTTGTGCCCAGCAGACTGCACAAGAATTGCTTCTACGCACTGCCGCAATCACCTCAGCTATTCAAGCAAATCCTGATGGTCAGTGGTGTCGATAAATACTTCCAAATAGTTCGCTGTTTCCGTGACGAAGACCCACGGGCCGACCGACAGGCGGAGTTCACGCAAATCGACGTCGAGATGAGCTTTGTCGATAGTAACGACATCATCGGCGTGCACGAAAACCTTATCGCAAAAACCTTCAAGCACATTCTGGATATAAATGTCACCGTTCCTATGCGACGAATAACGTATGAAAAAGCTATGGCTGATTATGGAACCGACAGGCCGGACTTGCGATTCGATATGAAGTTAAAAGATATATCCGATATCGCAGAACATAGCACATTCAATGTATTTACATCTGTTATCAACGAAGGCGGAATTGTGAAAGGTATTTGTGCCGCGGCAGGCGAAAAATATTCCAGAAGTGACATCGAAAAGACGCTCACCAACTTTGTAGCTGATTATGGCGCCAAGGGTCTTAGCTGGGCCAAGCTCAAAAATGAGCAGAGCAAGCTAACATTCATCGGAGGCCTCGGTAAGTATTTCAGCGACGAGCTGCAGCAGCAAATAATTGAACGCTTCGAAGCAAAAAACGGCGACCTACTGTTGTTTATTGCCGATAAGCAGCAGATCGCCAATAAGTCTTTAGCTCCTTTGCGTTGCAAGCTTGCACGGGACCTGGGGCTTTATAAAGAGAAAAGTTTTGAGTTTGTCTGGGTGGTTGGCTTTCCGCTATTCGAGTGGAACGAAGACGAAAAACGTTACGATTCACTGCACCATCCGTTCACAGCACCGGTGCCCGAGGATTTGGACAAGCTGGAGAGCCTTCTCCGCCGTAGTGGCTACGAAGGCCAGACTGACCCGGCTGGTATTCGTTCACAGGCTTACGACATCGTGGTCAACGGCTCGGAAATCGGTGGTGGCAGCATTCGTATCCATCAGCCCAAAGTGCAGCAGAAGGTATTCGATCTGCTCAATATTTCAAAACAGCAGGCAAAGGAGCGGTTCGGCTTTTTCTTAAGAGCCTTGGAATATGGTGCTCCGCCGCATGGAGGAATAGCGCTCGGATTAGACAGACTAATTATGCTGCTGACCGGAACGGACAACATCAGAGACGTCATCGCCTTCCCAAAAACCCAACGGGGCCAATGCCTGTTGACCGATGCGCCCAGCGAAGTCGATCAGAAGCAATTGGACGAGCTGAACCTGCGAACACAAAAACATTTGCGTGCGATCGAGCAGTCCGCAGGACTCCTTACGGAGGAAGAAAAGTCGTCACCGGAGGGATGAGAAAAAATCATAGACAGAGACCGTCACCGCAGGGGTGACGGCTAAACATTTAGATTGCCAGGAGGGATAAAATGCTGCAGCAAGCGCAAAACTGGACAGCAGTAGCTTGGCTTGTGGGTGTGCCGGTGCTGCTTGGGCTTATAGGCCATTTTTTAGTCTTTAAGATATTGAGAAAAATAGCTCAAAGCTCCGCAAGCCCTATCGATGATTCATTGGTCAGGCGATGCTATCGGCCTTTACAGTGGACTATCGTAGTCTTCGTGATTCGTTTGGTTCTTCCGACAGCACTGGCCGAGGAAACACGGACGAATATGCCGCAAGGCATCTTAACGATAAATCACGTCCTCAGCTTCCTTCTCATTGCCACAATATCATGGCTGTTGATTAAAACAGTGTATGTGCTGGAAGATTACGTAATCAGCCGATTCGAGGTCGGCGTGAAAGACAATCTTCGAGCTCGCAAAATCCATACCCAGTTGAGGGTCCTGAAGCGGATAGTAGTTATCTTAGTAGCTATTATTGCGATGTCCATGATGCTGATGACCTTTCCCAAGGTCAGGCAGCTCGGCACCACTATTTTAGCCTCTGCTGGGATAATCGGCATCGTTGTTGGTTTGGCTGCCCAGCGCACTATAGGGACATTTATCGCCGGCCTACAGATAGCTTTTACTCAGCCGATTCGTGTAGATGACGTGGTCATAGTGGAAAACGAGTGGGGCCGAATCGAAGAGATCACCTTAACATACGTTGTTGTGAAAATCTGGGACCTGAGGCGTCTGATTGTCCCCATTACTTACTTTATCGAAAAGCCTTTTCAAAACTGGACGCGTGTCACAGCGGATATTCTTGGCACGGTGTATATCTATGTTGACCATACGGTTGGCTTCGATGCTGTCAGAGAAGAGCTTCACCGCATTCTGAAAAACTCGAAGCTTTGGGACGGCAAGGTTTGCGTGCTGCAGGTCACTAATACAACCGAGCGTACGGTTGAGTTAAGAGCACTTATGAGCGCTGCGGATGCCTCAACTGCATGGAGCCTTCGTTGTGAAGTGAGAGAAAAGCTGATAGATTTTATCCGGGAAAAGTATCCACAAGCACTGCCGAAACTTAGGATAACAAATCCTACGTAAAACATGAGAAGGCCCCCCATAGTAAGCATGTCCCCGCGAAGGCGGGGATTGGGGGGCTAAATATCGAAAAGAATACAATGCGGATTAGTTTAAGACATATTCGCAGAATGGCCAAGCCCACTTGGCATAGACTTTTGAAGCTCCTGCGGCTTCGGCCTCTCTCATTAGAGAGAAAGTGTCAACTGACGTTTGGCGTTGCGGTAATATTTACTTTGGTGATTGCCCTTCTTCTGCCCTATATTTGGATGCGTCAGCTTACGAAAAAAGCCTCTCTGGATGCCAGACGAGCCGAAGCTGACACTCTGCTGCGTCAGCACTATCAGCTTAAAACGTGGGCTGGACTCGATGTTAATAGCCCCGATATGCGATTGATCCGCTTCACAGAAAACAACAAATCCGCAGAATGGCCAGGCCCACAGCTCCAACAACTAACCGATAAACAGAAGGTGACGATCGAATCTTTAAAGGCCGAGGAGAGTAGAAATGAAGTGATCATCTTTGAAGAAAAAGACAACGTCCATCTCAGCCATTATGTAAGAATCCTAAGAGCAACTGATAACTGCCTAAGCTGCCATAATCCACAGGGTACCGCCAATGCTTTTTCATCAAATGAGTTGATAGGTGCAATAGTTATTCAACGCCCAGCCGGTGAAATCAGCAGGATCAACCTTTTAAACTGGGTTTGGATATGCGTAGCTGGACTAATAGCCGGCACCGGTGCAATCGTTGCGTTTTATTGGATCACTCAGCGAGTAATTCTCCGCCCCGTCCGGCAGTTGCGGGCCATAGCAAATAATGTCGCCGAGGGCAACCTCGATATAAGAAGCTCCATAACAACCGGTGATGAATACGAGAGCTTGGCCCATGCATTCAACCACATGCTGGATGGCCTGCAAGGGGCGCAAGAAGAATTGAGACAGGCAAACAAGCAGCTTGATGCCAAGATTGCAGAGCTTTCCGAGCGAAATATCGAGCTATTCAAGGCTAACAAAATAAAGAGTGAATTCTTAGGTAACATATCTCATGAGTTCAGAACACCGCTCAATGCGATACTCGGTTTTGCACAAGTGTTGCGTGAAAAACCCGGCATACTAAACAAAGACAAGTCCCGAAGATACGCTGAGAATATTATAACCAGCGGAAACAGACTTCTAAATATGATCAACGACCTGCTGGACTTGGCAAAGACACAGGCCGGAAGAATGGAATTACACATAGAGAAAACCTCTATCCCTGAGCTTATCGATGCAGCGGTAGCGTCTTTCTCTTTGCAAACAAAGAAAAAGAAAATCAAGGTCAAAGTAGTGATTGAGACTGATCTACCGATTCTTATGACCGATGCCGGCAAGGTTCAGCAGATACTGTTCAACTTTCTAAGTAATGCCGTAAAGTTCACGCCCGAACGCGGCAGGATTGAAATCCAAGCCTCCGGCCTTCGTAGCCTGCCCGCCGTACACTCTGGGCAGGCGGGCCACTACGGCGGAGAAGGCGGTTCACCCGTCCTCCGTAGTCCGCCGAGGCGGACGGAGGGTGGATCGCCGGTGTCAAGCGGCGCAAGCCATGCTGCCCACGGGCCGGGGCCTGAGCCATGGACTAAGCACTCTCCGCCTGGGGACCCCTTACGGGGCCTTGCGGGACGTTTCGTACGGATCTCAGTAACCGATACCGGCTGTGGCATCGCCGAAAAAGACAAGGAAAAGATTTTTGAAAAGTTCCGGCAGGTCGATGGCTCTTTAACGCGAGAAACAACCGGCAGCGGCCTGGGACTTGCTATAAGCAGGGAGTTAGCTATTATGCTCGCAGGCAATATCGGAATCGAAAGCGAGATGGACAAAGGCTCGACATTCTGGCTTGATATCCCTATTGCACTGACGAAGGAAAAGGAAGATCCTAAACAAAATAAGTGAGCTAAAGTTTGGAGTGCCTAAAGTGCTGCCGTAAGGCATCCTGTGGACTAAAATTGAAACTATAACTTTAGCTCACTTTAGGCACTTTAGCACATTTTAGGCACTTTACGTTTTTCGTGCTTCAATGGATTCTACTAATTTTATCGAAACTGAGGATTTAACCAAGATTTACTCGATGGGCAGGATTGAGGTCGTTGCTTTGAAGGATGTTAATCTATCCGTCAAACAAGGCGAATTTCTCGGCGTAACAGGACCTTCCGGTTCCGGCAAATCCACTCTGATGAATTTGTTAGGCGGCCTCGATACTCCATCCGACGGTCGTATCAAGGTTGAGGGCAAATTCATCTCCGATTTGAACAAGGAAGAATTAGCCCTCTACCGACGTTACCAGGTCGGCATGATTTTCCAGTCGTTTAACATAATTTCATCTTACACTGCTCTGGAGAACGTAGCCTTTCCGCTACTTTTTGCGGAAGTAGCTAAGAAGGAAAGAAACAGCCGATCTGAGCAGATGCTGACAAAAGTTGGATTACATCACCGCAAGGAACATCTGCCATCGGAGCTATCAGGCGGTGAGCAGCAGAGAGTCGCGATTGCTCGTGCCCTGATTAACCAGCCGAAAATCCTGTTAGCGGATGAACCCACCGGCAATCTGGATAGCAAAACTTCACGCCAGATTGTGCAGACATTGTCGGACTTAAATAAAAATCAGGGCCTAACCGTGATTATGATTTCCCATGAGGAGTCTTTATTAGCCGAATTCGCAGATAACATTATTCGTCTTTTTGACGGCAGAGTCGTTGGACAGGAAAACCAATGAAAATCTCTGACTATATTGAGCAATCTTTCGCCAATCTGTGGAAGAAGAAGCTCCGCACTTTTCTCACCACATTCGGCGTGGTGATAGGAATCGGGGCGCTTGTATCCATGATTTCTTTCGGCAAGGGCGTCCAGAAAAATGTCACCGACGAGTTCAATAAGCTGGAACTTTTCAATTATATAAGCGTTTCCACGTCCTCATCCCCACGGGAAAATCATGCAGACCCGGATCAACAAACATCCGCAGAAGATGAATATTTAGCCCCCGCTCTTGTCTTCGACAAGAAGACGCGGGAGTCAGAATCTAATATCCTTGATGATACCTTTATCCAAGAGGTCACCAGCCTAAAAGGCGTAGAATATGCCTTTCCGGAAATTCGTTTTCCGGCCATGATTAGATTTAAGGGAAAAGAAGAGTTTAGTCTTATTCAAGTCCTGCCTGCTTATGTTACCGACTTAATGGAGCTGCGAGCGGGCGAGGCCTACGCATCCAATGATACAAATTCTCTAATAATAAGCGATTCCATGCTTCGTCGTATGAGGATTAAAAATTACGAAGAGGTAATCGGACAGCAGGTTGAGCTTTCTACGCTGACCCTTGACTTCAGTATTTTTAATCTCGTTAATATTGCATCTGGCATAAGCCATGCTGCGCATTTTTTTATTCGAGGTGGCAAAGATCCTAACGGCACAAGGGCCGAAAGGCTTCCCTTTTCCACCCGGAGCTATACATTTACTATTGTCGGCGTGGCCGAAAGGATGGGATTCGGCGGTGCCTTACCTTTACGCAGTGATGTTTATGTTCCACCGGGGCCTTCGCAGCGGATGGAAAAGCTATTGCTGACGAGCATCTGGGATTTTTTCCAGCCACCGGGAAAAATTCAGGGCTATTCCTCGGTGAGTGTAAAGCTCTCATCCGCTAAATATGTTGAGCCTGTAAAGAAAAAGATACAGGATTGGGGTTTTAAGACCTTCGCTCTTATTGACCAGCTTGAGGAAATGAAGAAGGCCTTTATATTTATGGATATGTTTTTGTTTGCGGTGGGAATGATAGCGATAGTTGTTGCCTCTCTGGGCATTATTAATACGATGGTAATGTCGATTCTGGAAAGGTATAAAGAAATAGGAATTGCCAAAGCGGTCGGCGCCAGTGACAGAGATGTGAAGAAAATATTCTTTTTTGAGACCGGCGTGATCGGCTTTTTCGGCGGTATCTTCGGTCTTATTCTCGGCTGGATGGTAAGTATGCTCATTAATCTCATTATCAATTCGTTTGCGACCAGGCAGGGAGCTCCGTATGTGAATTATTTTAGTTTCCCATGGTGGCTCTGTTTGGGTGCGATTGGTTTTTCGATTTTTGTAAGCTTAGCCGCCGGGATTTATCCTACGATACGTGCAGCGAGGGTCGATCCTGTCATCGCTTTGCGGCATGATTAATTTCGCGCAAAATAACCCCGCAGTGCCGTAAGGCATCTTAACGATAAACTGCGGGGCTAAACATCTTTTGTATTAAGCCCCCGAATTTATTCGGGGGTTCAAGGAGAAAAAATGTTTGTTTTTATATTTATTGTTTGTATCCAGATCCTTTCGGTGTCACCCGTTGACAAGGCGCATCCGTTTTCGGTCCACGATATGCTGGCTATGGATAGAATCTCCGACCCACAGGTCTCGCCGGACGGTAAATGGATCGTCTTTGTGCTGCGAAAAACCGACCTTCGGGAGAACCGTGACCGAACCGACCTCTGGCTGATTAGCAGCACCGGCAGAGAACTGCGACAATTAACAACTCATCCGGAAGCTGACACAAATCCAAGATGGTCGTCAGACAGCAAAACTATCTATTTTGTATCCAGCCGACCCTGCTCTGCGAAGCCCTGCCCGCCGTACACCCTGGGCAGGCAGGCCGCTACGCAGGGCGAAGAAGAGTCCGGCTCATCGCAGGTTTGGCGAATTAGTACCGATGGCGGCGAAGTCCGGCAGGTAACAAATGAGCCGCTTGATGCCGGTAATTTAATCGTCTCGCCCGACGGGAAGTACATCGCTTTTACGATGGAGGTCTTTGCCGACTGCAACGTAGTAACTACAAAAGCTCGGCTCGATGAAATCAAACAAAGAAAGGCGACCGGCCGAATCTACGAGAGAATATTCGTTCGGCACTGGGACACATGGAAAGACGTCGGAGATCCGCTGGGGCGGAGCAGACGCTCACACCTGTTTGTGATGCCGGCAAGCGGGGGACAGGCAGTTGATGTTATGAAGAATATGGATGCTGATACGCCCTCAAAACCTTTCGGCGGGCCGGAAGAGATAACATTTACGCCGGACGGCACCGGTGTAATTTTTACCGCTCGTGATGTTGGACGAAAAGAGCCGTGGTCGACCGACTTCGACCTTTATTACGCTGCCAGCGACGGCACAACTGCTCCGAAATGTCTCACAGAAAAAAATGAAGCGTGGGATACTAATCCGCTCTTTTCACCGGACGGAAAGACCTTAGCCTACCTTGCGATGTCACAGCCTGGGTACGAATCCGACCGATTCAGAATCATCCTGCGGCCGTGGCCCCCGCTCTTGTCTTCGACAAGAAGACGCGGGGGCAAAGAACACGTTCTGACGGAGGATTGGGACCATAGCCCCTCCTCTATCTGTTGGTCAGCCGATAGTAAAACAATCTTTACTACAGCGGCTAATATAGGTCAAAGGTCTCTGTTCGCTATCGACACGCAGACCGGCCAGGTTCGCACTATCGTTAAGCTCGGCTCGGTGACTTCGCCGAGCGCAACAGGGAACATAATAATTTTCGGAATGGATAATATGATGTCACCGGTGGAATTATACTCGGTCGAGACTGACGGTGACGATGTGCACAAAATCACAGAGATAAACTCGGAAAAGCTAAATGCCATCAAAATGGGAGAATTCGAGCAGTTTACGTTTGCCGGCTGGAATGATGAGATGGTTTATTGTTATGTGGTCAAGCCGATAGATTTTGATCCTGATAAAAAGTATCCGGTAGCTTTTCTGATTCACGGCGGGCCGCAGGGCTCTTTCGGCAATAAATTTCATTACCGTTGGAATCCGCAGGTCTATGCGGGAGCTGGCTATGCTGCTGTGATGGTGGACTTCCACGGCTCGGTCGGCTATGGACAGGACTTTTGCGATTCTATCCGTGGCGACTGGGGCGGAAAGCCCTTGGAAGACTTGAAGAAAGGTTTAACCGCTGCTCTTGAGCGCTATCCATGGATGGATGGCGACAGAGTCGCTGCGCTGGGGGCGTCTTTTGGCGGATATATGATTAACTGGATTGCGGGCAATTGGCCGGATAGATTCCGATGTTTAGTCAATCACGACGGAAATCTCGATGAAAGAATGGCTTATTTTGATACTGAGGAGCTTTGGTTTCCGGAGTGGGACCATCTGGGGACGCCCTGGGATAATCCGACCGGCTATGAGAAGCATAATCCGGTAAATTTTGTCAAGAACTGGAAGACACCGATGTTGGTTATTCATGGAGCGTTGGATTTTCGTGTGGCTGAAACACAGGGATTGGGCACATTTAACGCATTGCAACGTTTGGGAATTCCCAGCAAGTTATTATATTTTCCAGATGAGAACCACTGGGTGCTCAAGCCTGCCAATTCCATTCTCTGGCATGAAACCGTCCTCTCCTGGCTGAACCACTGGTTAAAAAACGATTATTGATTATTGATAATCGATAATCTAAAATATCGGCTACAATAAATAGGCAACCATTAGGAGCCAATTATGAGAATGAGCACTAAATTTGTAAGAGCGATTTTTCCGGGCTCGTTCGACCCGATTACAAACGGGCACTTGGACGTTATCGACCGCGGTATGAAACTCTTTGATGAGCTTATCATCGCCGTCGGCAAAAGTCCAATCAAAAACCAACTATTCACGCCCGAAGAACGCGTCAAAATGATAAAGGAAATAATCCAACAAAGAAAAATGGCCGGCGTCTCGGTTGAGAGCTTCGACGGGCTAACGGTTGAATACGCCACTAAAAAAAAGGCGGACGTTATCCTTCGCGGCCTGCGAAGCCTTACCGACGTGCAGTACGAGTTCCAGCTTGCCATGACCAACCGGGCTGTGGCTGGCATAGAGACTATCTTTGTTATGACCAGCGAGCAGTACGGCTTTACCAGCTCGACCCTGATTCGTGAAGTGGCTTCTTTAGGCGGTGACCTATCAAATCTGATTCCGGAAAATGTCTATAATCATCTGCAAAAACGATCTAAAAAAGGTGAAATGACCCCGCGTAAAACGCGGGGCTAAATACATAGTATATTTAGCCCCCGGTTTCACCGGGGGTTTTTCTAACATGTTTAAAATCAGTGTCGAAACATGTTTTCGAGCATCGCATCAGCTAACCCTGCCGGACGGCTTAAAAGAAGCTACGCACAGTCACAACTGGCTGGTTACCGCCAATGTCAGCAGCAATAAACTCAATGCTATGGGAGTAGTGATGGATTTCCACCGACTCAAAGCAACCGTCGATACAATCGTAGCTAAGTTCGATAATATATCTATAAACAGGACTGATTACTTTCAACGGAACAACCCATCGGCTGAGAACGTAGCTAAATATATATACAATAATCTCGAGCCGAAACTGCCAAAAGGGCTGAAATTGCAAAGTATCAAGATCGAGGAAGAACCCGGCTGCGCAGCGGAATTTACAAAATAAAGCTGTAATGATTTGATAAATTTGACGATACTTTCGTGGCGGAATTTGGTATAATGAAAAAATAGGGTGTAAAATCGGCCATCGTGAAAAATAATCAAGATAAGATGATGGTGGGGCAAGCCCTGCGAAAGCAATTAAACATTGAGAATTTAATTAACTATGCTTTGTCAGATTTGTAACAAGAAAACAGCTACTATCCACCTGACTGAGATCACCGATGGATTACGTAATGAAATGCACCTGTGCGAACATTGCGCCATTGAGCAGGGCATAGCTGCCAAGAGTCAGGTATCGATAAACGAGCTGCTCAGCAGTCTGCTTGCTGTTCAGCCGAGCGACGAGGAGCTGTTAGGGCCGTCAGAACAGAAGATGAGCTGCCCGCTGTGCGGCTTTACGCTGGATCAGTTCCGAAAGGAAACGGTCTTGGGCTGTCCCAATGATTATGAGCATTTCGAGAAGGTCCTTCTGCCGCTTATCGAAAGAGCACATAACGGCAAGACCAGCCACTGTGGCAAAATTCCTTCAAAGACGCCACAGAAGACAAAGAAACAGATAAAGCTTGTAAAACTGCGTCAAAAACTTGATACCGCTGTGCGAGCAGAAGATTATGAATCAGCGGCCAGGTTACGGGACGAAATAAATCAACTGGATTCCTGATATTCGACGCTCGACGCTCGTCGAGAATCAATTGCCGAGAGCTGAGATGCAGAAGTGAAACTGACCGATTTAAGTAATGATATAAACGAATGGTTCAGCGGCTCAGGCCCATTGTCCGACATCGTAGTTTCTTCACGGATTCGCTTAGCGAGAAACCTTGTCGGCTATAAATTCCTGAGCCGATGCTCGACCGCCGAAAAATCTGAGATATTAGCGAAGCTAAAAGATATTTTGATGTCGCTCGACCTCGGCGACAAAATCTTCTATATCAATGTGGACAAGGCCACCGACCTGAATAGGGATTTCTTAGTGGAACGGCATCTTATCAGCCGACACCATGCCGCTGGGCAGGGGCCGCGAGGCGTTGTTATCGCCCGGAGGGAATTCTTCACCGCTATGATCAATGAAGAAGACCATTTGCGAATGCAGGTGCTCAAACCCGGCAGCCAACTATCCAAGTGCTATGAGCAGATAAATCATATTGACGATGTGATTGAGCAGAAAATCAGCTTCGCTTATAGTCCCCGTTTCGGCTATCTGACCGCGTGCCCTACTAATATTGGTACTGCAATTCGGTGTTCTGTAATGCTGCATCTGCCGGCTCTGAAGATGACCGGTCAGATTGATAAGTTCCTTCATGCTGCAAAGGATATGAGTCTGGCTGTTCGCGGACTTTTCGGCGAAGGCACCGAAGCAGCAAGTGATTTATATCAATTATCCAACCAGGTCACACTTGGTGTCTCGGAAGAAACGATTGTATGGGATTTTGAGAAAAATATTATACCTGAAATCGTCGAATATGAGAACGCCGCCAGAAAGGAGCTGCTCTCGAAGCAGGTTGACATCCTTGACGATAAGATTTCTCGAGCGATAGCACTTTTACAGAACGCACATTTGATAAGTTCACAAGAGGCCTTGTTTCTGCTGAGTCATTTGCGGTTAGGCGTTAATCTATATGAGTGTATGGGAGCAGCAACACCTGCAATAAAAAGGCTTCGCCAGCTAACCGGAATTCGGCAAAATCAGTCGAGCAGCAGCACGGATAAGGACAAGGGTCTATCCATTGCAACTATAAATCGATTATTCATGCTAACACTGCCCGCTCATCTACAGATAAACTATGGAAAACAATTGGATCCTACTCACAGAGATGTTCTGCGAGCACAAATCATTCGCTCAGCCCTGAACCAGAAAACATGAAATTGGTTATTGGTTAAATGGTTACTGGTTAAATGG
>Ga0307433_1000256_pt1 | contig 47455 bp, 40 predicted proteins | sample SalMarWE160210MG_FD_202166 | JGI IMG/M metagenome (GOLD analysis project Ga0307433, IMG submission 202166) | Salt marsh sediment microbial communities from the Plum Island Ecosystem LTER, Massachusetts, United States - WE1603-210 | ecosystem: Environmental > Aquatic > Marine > Intertidal zone >...
ATCCAACTTCATCGCCTCGACTATCTGTTCATTGAAAAGCTTCACTTCATCCCTGCTGAAAGCAATCTCCTTTTCCGTCCCTAACTTATCCCAAGTAGTCCCGGCCGGCCGAAAATGAATATTTTTACAGCCTATTTCCTTGGCCAGCTTTGTGGCTTCGTAAATCTCGCCAATATTGTCCTTATAAAGCAGATACTTGTAACTCACCCCATATGCAGGATGTTTCCATCCCAACTTATTGTTATGCATTCTGGAGTAATCAACCAGAATCGCAATGTTATCAATAATATGGTCAAATACGTTGCTATTAGTGGGCAGGCCTTTTAGTTTATTAAAGGTATCGCTCGTTGCCGCATCAACGGATACGCCGACCCATACTGCTTGAGACAAAGAATCAACAAATCTGTTTATCATAGTACCGTTAGTAACGACGCCCGTCTCAATACCATTTGCATTAACCCTGTCGATAAACTCGCTGATTGCCGGATGTAATAGTGGTTCTCCTCCCCCTGCGATACAAACTGCCTTTACACCTGGTTGCCAACAACTCTGGCCCTGACCCCACTTGGGCATGAAGTCGGCAATTTCAAACAATGCTTTTTTTGATAACGCGTTTTTACGCTTTTCCCTGACAAATTCAGCATTACACCAAACACAATTTAAATTACAAGCATTGGTGGGGTCGATAGTGACAAGAACCGGTGGAGGAATGGCCTTGCCGCGTTTAATCCTCTTCCATCTTTCAATGTGCGACAGAAGCTTATAACTGTTAAATGGATTCCACCGTTTACTCGGGTTCCATTCTCTATGCTGCTCTGCCCTTTGCTGTCTATCGGCCTGTGTTTCAACACCAATTGCAACCGAATCGGCGCAATTATCGGTGACACAAATATCTTTGCCCTGCTGGTCGCATTCAACCGTGCTTACCCCGGACAAATGTGCAACCTGTAACTTTTCGATTTTCTGTTCTGCATTTTTTTTCACAACAGCCCTTTAATTGTCCTCCTCATCTGGTAAATATTTTTCTACGTTCTTAGTCATCCCTTAAAACGATTAACTCATAATCAAATACTACTGTGATAGGTCTGTACGGTCCTTCTGCCTTTACGAATCCGGCTTAGCTCTTCAGCAATACCGGTTTTCCGTTCAGCAAGTATCAGGCACAACTCTTTGTACAATCTCTGTAATTTTTCCCGGTAATTTTTATATTCAGGCAGTTCTAAAATCTCTAAATCAGAAATCCTTTCCACGAGGAATCCGGCTTGTTCAACCAAAGCTTCGACCTCGCCGATATTACCTTGCCGGGCCAGCTCTATTTGCCTTTGTAAAATATTCTGCAGCTTATCCAACAAAAGTTTTTTTTTAATGCTCATTTACCCTGTACTTTCTCTTTGAGCTAATTTATGTTCCACCTCTTCGAGAAGATTGATTGCGTCTTTATTGGAAGGAACTAAAGCTAAAATATCCAAGAGAATTTTTTTGGACTGCTCAAAGCGGTTATCTTTCATATAAAGAGCCGCCAAAGTGAACATGACGGAAATATCGCCCGGGTGTATATCCAGGTATGCTTCAAGATAGTAAGTGACCTGGACAAATGAACCCATCCGGCAGGAGGTTTGAAACAGTCCCAAAAGAGCGGTCAGATTGTCTGTGTCCAGCTCCAGAGACTTTAAGTACATGTCAAAGGCCGATCTGTGGTCGCCATTTTGCTGCGCGACCATTGCCAGACCAGCATATGCCTTAGAGCAATCGGGGTCCAGCCGACAAGCGACCCTAAAAGCTATTCTCGCATCATCCAGAAGATTTTTTTGCAGTGCAATTACTCCCAGCCCCACGTAAGGCCCCGGCTCATCAGGACTCACCGACGCTGCCTTTTCATAACACCGCTGAGCCTCTTCATAATTACCAACAGAGGTATTACAGTCACCGAGTTCTTGTAATACCTCGTAACGCTGGGTCGTATTTTTCTGCTGGTCTGTATTGTTTTGTGTAATATCCATATCAAATCTTTTCCTTAAATACAGGGTCGTTTTGCAACACCTGATTAAATGGGAACTCGAGCATTTGTTCCGCCTTTTCGAGTATTTCGATTGCTGATTTACAATCTTTTCGCCGATTGAGCCTTGCCTCTAACAAGAGGGTATCCACCGTCGGCCGTTGTTGATTGACCTGGTGGACAAGCTGAGCGGCCTGGGTATGAAGGCCGGCCTTGAAAAAAGCCCTCACGGCCTGTGTCCTTATCCACAATTTGTTTTGATAATGTTCGGCAATATATCCAAATGTCTGTGCTGCTTTTAACCAGTTCCCGTCTTTTTCTGCGGCTCTGGCCTGCTCAAGTAACTGGTCATACTGAAACGGAATCTCCTCGGCAAGCACACGCCTTATTATAATGCCGGCAGCTTTTAGAGACTGACAAAGGGGCAGGTGCGGAAAGTTTTTTCGAGCATAATCCAAGTCCTCTCTGTTTAATATAACAGCCCAGAGTTTGTATGTTGAATCCTCCAGTTCAAAGGCCTCTTTGCTCACGGAGCTATTGACCAGAGCATAGAGCGAATCCTCCACCCATAAATTTCTTATTGGAAATGCCGCCGGTACTATGGCAATAACATCACCATCGCATTCGGTCAGAGCCGCGTCTATGCTTTGCTCCTTTGACGCCCGAGACTCCACCGGAACAGTGACCACGTTTGGTATCTCCATATCGAGCTTGCCAAATTCGGACTGCCTCAGCGGCAGATAAACCTGATAGGGATAGAAGGTGTGTCGCCAGATAGAAACAAGGGTATCCTGCACTTGTTCGTTCAGCCCATCCATTGTAAGAATAATGGACATATCCTTAATTTTCGGCCATGGTTTAGGAGGTCTGGTGGTTCGTATCGCCAGAAAATTCTTTACGTATTCATCCTGCTCTTTGTGATACCGAGCTGAAATTCTGTCAGAGTCCCCAACAGGGTGGTAAAATTCTCCAGTGATTTCGTGGACATGGTGGAAATCGGTAAAGAATGACAACCTCCGGGTTAAATCCCAGTCAATCAGGATATTTAGCTTTTCATTAAAGGTGCCGGTTTTTTCGAGTATCTCTCTGGTGTGCATCAAACTTACATGCAGCGTATGGTTGAAACAAAGCGTAAAAAAGCGGTCGAAGTCCCGGCTGATGTCGAGAATCTTGCTTAAAACCTCTCGCTCGCCATCAGGACCAATCCGGCAGTACGTCCTGTGCAAATCACTGTATGCAACCTGACAGTTGCTTCCATCCTCCAAGGCATTTACCAACGTTCCTATATGATGGGGGTAATATAAATCGTCATCATCAAGATAGGCGATGTATTTGCCATTTGCTTGTAACAGGGCCTGGTTCAGTGAGAAGGCCTTGCCTCGATTTTCCGACCTGTCAATAAAAGCAATCCTCGGGTCATTAAATGAGTTGATAATATCGCTTACATCTTCTCCGCCGTCTCTGATTACGAAAATTTCAAGATTACTGTAGTTCTGCCGTACAACACTGGAAAGTGCCGTAGGCAAAACGCTCCGCCGGTTGTAAGTCGGCAATAAGACACTGACCAGCGGTTCGGCCTTTTTTTTGTGGTCTTTTTCCATCATAAAACTGGTAATCCTCTTTTATTGACCAAATATTACACCACAGCATTGCTCTCGAATATCGGAGCGGTTGCATCCAAAGATGATTCGCCATCTATCTGAGCTTCGAATTGGATGAATATCTCGTTTATTCTGCTCAACTGGCTTTTTAGAGAATATTTTTCTTCAACAAATTTGCGATACTTTTGGGGCTCGTATTTATCGGAAAGAATTTGCTCACAGAATTCTTCAGAAATGTTAAACAGGAATTCCGATGGGAAAATATCTTTGGCCCCCGTGAAATTGTGTATAACCGGCTTCAGGCCGCATGCTATACCCTCTAACAATCCAACGGGGTGTCCTTCACAAATGGACGTTGAAACTATATAGTGTTTGTCCTGTAACCAGGAGTTTACGTCTTCCTGCCATCCATCAAAGAACACCACATCATCAAGCCCAAGAGCACAAACCATATGCCTTAAATATTGTTCAAGCGCCTGGTCTTGAAATCTGCCGGCGAAAAACAGGTGGTATCCAGGGTCGATGTAGTGGAGCTTTTGCATGCACTGTAATACAAGGGCGGGATTCTTTACCATCCTCAAATTAGCCAGAAAGGCGATGTTCTTACCCTGCCGGCGGTCAATCAGTTTGAACTTGCCAAGGTCAATCCCATTGGGAACGGCAACCAACGAGGTATAACTTTCAAGGTCCGGAACTTTACCCAGAAGCGTTTGTTTGGTAATGTCGTTTCCGACAGTTATAAGAGTGTCGATATTATTCCAGTTAACCTCTTGCGGCCATTGCTCATAAGCTTCGTAGCGATGCAGCCTAATAATGTTCTTGCAGATTTTCGGCCTTTTCGACGCGGCTACTGCAAGATTAGTGCACCACTCAAACCACGATATATCACTCCACACCATAAGCTCGTATAGTTCATCCTCCGTCTGGCCCTCGAAGACACGTACATTGAAACGCCGTTTTGTAAACTCGATGATTTTGTCAAGAAATGTCATCCCGTCGCCACCACAGAAGAAGGCTATCCTCGGCCTTTTCAAACGAATTACTTCGAGTGCCGGCTTAAGGATTTCCTGTTCAGACCATATCTTCTGGGAGCGGAGCAGCATTTCTATAGCGTTGGCTTTATCGTTTCGATTCAAAAAAATTGTGGCAGCCCTGTTAAGTACATCCGCATTTAATATTCCCAACCGTTGCATATCATCAAAAAGAATTGTTGCCTCTTTTACTTTACCGACAGCCATGTAGGTCTCGGACAGATTCCACAATATCTCAGTTGAATGGGGCCTTAGGTTTCTTGCTTTGGTAAGATGCTCGATGGCTTCATCCGACCGGCCGAGACAATGAAGAACTGCCCCCGCATCATTCAACGCCTGGGCATCTTCAGGTGCTGTTCGAAGGTGTTTTTGTATACAAGCAAGGGCCTCAGTGTGTTTGCCCGCCTCAGCTAATTCCAAACCTATCTCATAATTATTCGAGTTTGTCTCCATTATCATCTGTTTTTACTCCTTGTTTCCGTCACAGCATTTCTTTAATAAGCTCACAGCCAATCGGGCTACGGCGGGCTCGGCCCCGACGAGACGGTCATAGCATAACCATTACATTATTGAGCAAATTCTATACCATCGACTCCAGCCGACATTTATCCGCGATTTTGTAGTTTCCCATATAAAATCTGTATAAATATCAAACATTTGTGCCCCGCCCCTGCAGCAGGGGCGGGGTAACTATCCAATAAAATCCAGAAGTGACAAAGACATAAGCTTGCCAGCCACTGCTAATGACATTTGGTACAGGACCTCGCTGCGGGAAATATCTAAGGCAACTTGGCTAATATCGGCTTGCTGCAGAGTTGTAGCCTCATCTTCTGCGCTAAACTTTATATTACTAAGAGTATCCTTAAGGCTCTCCAGAAACCCGACTTTCGAAGCTGTAGAAACGGATTTTTCCACAAGACGGTCTTCTAACTCACTCAATGTACTTATTGAATTATTTACTAACTGCTCAATCATAGCGTTGGAAAAACCGCTTTCATTTCTCAATATATCCCGAAGGCTAATAAGGGTATTGAATATATCATAAGTCCCCGGCACACAAACCACACTGGTGCCAGTGGTGGTTATATTTGAGCCATCAACATACAAAACTCGTCCGGTTTGAGAATCTGTCACAGCCAGGTTGGAGGTATCTCCCGCCACAGCTACAGTACTGGCCCCCCCATCGATAGAAAGTTCATATTGACCGCTTGATTCATTATAAGTTACCGTCAGCCAGACGTATCCCCGAACGCTTGATGTCGCTACGCCGGCTGCCGCACCCGTATCGCCAAAAAAGATAGGGGTACCACGACTGTCAAGGCGAAAGATGCTATCACCCACAGAATAAATATTGGATTCCATGCCGGGGGCCACTTCTACATGCCGACCATCAAAGTCCCCCTCGTAAGTTACGCTGCTAATTTCTCCATTGCTGCGCTGAGCAACATATGGTGCAGAGCCCGTGTTGCTCCCTCCAAAAAGATATTGGTTCATGTGTCTGGTGTTAGCTAATACAAGCACCTGCTCCAACACATCATTCATTTCTTCAGCAAGCTGGTTTCTCCCTTGATCTGAATAGGTACTGCTGACAATTTGTGTCAGATGTACTTTTTCTTTAGAAATAGCTGATGTAATCTCCTCAATAATGTTGTATGAAATCTCCAGTGTGCTACTGACTTGTAGCATATTGTCCACATAATTCTCCAGCAGTCTCTTCTCAGAGTTTAATCCTAAAACTCGATAGGCTGCAGAGGGGTCGTCAGAAGCCCGATTTATCCGTGAGCCGGTAGATACTTGCTCCTGAAGTCGAGCCATCATTTCAGCTTGCAGGTTCAAGGCAAAACCGACATTACTGTAAATGTTTAACAGCGTTCCACCCATTTTAAACCTTTGATATAAACTCAGATAATTATATTAGCTGTATAATGGTGTCATTCGATTCTTTAACCGTATTCACATACCTCGCCATTGCCTGAAACATCTGCTCGAACACCAACAGCTGGGTCGCTTCTTCATTGATGTCAACACCACTTATATCGTTTTGTTGATTCGTGAGGCTTAGCATCATAACCTCAATGTTGTCCTGACGCATCTGCCTGACTGAGAGTTGTTGACCAATGCTGGTAACCAATCGGCGATAAAAATCTCCACAAGTCGAAGAGTCCAGAGTGCTCACAGCCGTTTCTTTTACATCCGCCATCCGCATAACGTTGGTGTTGTCGGTCGTATCTGCACCCAGGCACGTCGCTATCCTCGCAGGTGTAGTAACTATATCCGAACAAACTGATATATCATTGGCACTGGTGCCGGAAAAAAAACAGTTCAGTCCAGTTGCTGACAACAACCCGGAAGTATCTGAATCGGCAAAAACATCTACTTCGAAATAATCGTCAATAGCCAAATCACCCATACCAAGAGATACCCAGATACCGGTATTACCAACCTTAATCCTATCACCAGATGCATAGTCCAAACCAATATTGAGAGTAGCAATCGTATCTCCCACACCGTCAGTTACCAGGAGACTGATATCGCCATTTCCAATATCGTTGTCCGCAGTACCAGTGACCGTGAACGTTAAAGTGTCGTTTGAGCTGCCCGTGTAAATACCTGATACACTTACCGTCGGGTCTGACGACCCGCTAAAACTAATATCAGCAGCTTCAGGTTCCGGCAGTACTGCAGGCAAAAAATCAAATTTATAGTCCGTGTTGGCTGTGATAGTCAGCTGATTCGAAGAATTCACGGAAGCAGTAAGTGGTGAGCCCGAAATTGCATTAATTTTCGCAGCTACCGTGGTTAGAGAATCTCCCCCTGCATCGGCGTCAATAGTGATTTGTTCTCTGGTTATCGCTCCGGTGCTGGTGTTGGTAATTCTTATATATAGCTCACCATCGGTTACAGCAGGAACAAAATCCGCCAAATCTTCACTTGTCATCGTCCAGCCGGTCAACTCGGTAAAAGAACCCGCCGAACCCAATCCCTGAACATGGAGTTGATTTATCTGATTGACTATCGCCCCTGCCAAAGAGTCCAGCTTATCACGAATATCAAGAACTATCTCATTTTCCAACGACAGCAATGCCCCAAGCTTCCCGCCTTGAACATCGGTTGAATAATTAGATGCACCAACAATTGAAAGACCTAAACTGGTATTTTCATCCGTACCCACCTCCAGTTCGACAACAGAATCGTTCGCCACCACCTGTATTCCCGCGACGATTACATCAACTACGCCAAATTCTCTGTTTTGAGTTTGGAGGCCAACCAGCTCAGACAATTTCGATATGCAGCGGTCTCTTTGGTCTCGCAGGCTGTTGGCCTGTCCCCCACCTATCTCCACTCTTTGTATGTTTTCGTTGAGTTCAGCGATTTGGTTTGTAAGCACATTGACAGACTCAATAGTGTTTTCAGCATCTAATCTAATTTGTGTCTCTAAATTGCCCAGAAATTCTCCTAATGTCCTAAACTGACTGGTCATTGCCTGCGCATCACTCACAGCCTGATTTTGCCAAATGATTTCAGCGGGATAAACGCTTAGGTCCTGCAACGCACTGAAAAACTTATCCATTGCCGCATTCAGACCCTTATCTTCTGCTGAAAGCTCTCCAAATACATTCTCAATTGTCTGCAGGCTGGTAAGTTCCTGTGAAACCTGTCCCAATGAGGACTGCTGTCGGAGTATCTCCCGCCCTAAGAGAGCATCAATTATTCTGGTAACACTGGCGATGTCAACACCTCCTCCAAGCAAAATCGAACCTTCCTGCGATGAGTAAGCAGGACTTAGTTCTATTTTCTGACGGTGGTAACCTTCCGTAGCCGCATTGGCAATATTGTTGCCAATTATGTCAATGGCTTTTTGAGCTGCATCGAGGCCGCTTATGCCTATGGAGTAATTCGACATTTCTTAAATCCGTTTAAAACCGCAAATTTACAAATCCACTATCAGCCTGACGTTTGGTAAACCCATTGGAATCGTATGTGATTGTGTCTGTCTTGCAGAGCTCGAAAATACTCTTTAAAAGCACATTGTTAAATCTGACACAATCTGATAAAAGCAGCGACGTGCTTAGATGTTCCTTCTTAAGCTGGTCTGTCAACAATCTTAGCATCGCCTTTTTCTCGGCTACTTGAGCTTTCTTCTCTCCAGTCAGTTCAGCTTCGAGCATCGACAAAGTCATTTGCTCAAGACCGCAGCCAAAAGCTGTTGCTAATTCTCTTCGTACCGACTGCCGTTTTAATTCATTGTATTTGTAACTGTCTGACTCAGTTTGGATGCTCTCAAGCAGTTTGCCCAAAGTCGTATTATCATGCTTGACAACCAGGCTGCGCAGTTCGTTCAACCTTGACAGACTTTCCTGTATGTGCTGGATATCTCCGTCAAGAACAGCTAACAACTCCTCAACCCCGTTAGAGATTTTTTCTTGAAAACCTGAGTCTTCTAATCGTGGGTCTCTAACGGGGTCAACTCTGTCTTCTATTTCAATCGCCGTTGTTTTCATTTACTCTCTTCTAATAACTCTGCCACTGCACTTTTTTTGTCTGAGTCGGTCATAAGCTGATATACATCCTTCCACAGACCAAAGCCGCCGTTGTCAGCAATATCACGAGCCAGGTATAACCAAAATATTCCCTGAACTTGCCTGGAAGCTTCATCTTTTTCCAGGCCCCAATCACCGATAGTATTTTTCATTTCTTCCAACAGCTTATATATAAATACTGATTCAAAATCTTTGGCAGACTGCTCCTTTTTCCCTTCCCGGACAGCGTCGAATTTATTTAAATGCCCCATCTGTACCGTCGGTGGTACGATTTCAGTTAATATCGATTGGGCGCTGTCCATAAAATCGGCCTTACATTATTTCCAGCCTGGCCTGAAGGGCCCCGGCTTTTTTCAAGGCATTGAATATTGCTATAAGGTCTCGCGGTGTCGCTCCTATGGCATTGAGTGCCTTAGCTAACTCTGAAACAGTTACTACTTTTAGCACTGGAACCAGATAACCATCTTTCTCTTCAATTCCCATCTCGGTTTCCGGCACTGTTACTGTTTGGCCTGCATCTGAGAAAGGTGCGGTCGGCTGAGAAACTCTTGCAGTTTCTCTGATTTTTACGACCAGGCTGCCCTGGGAAATCGCCACTGTAGATATACCGACATTCTCTCCAACTACAATGGTGCCTGTGCGTTCGTTAATAACCACCACCGCAGGGACATCAACAGTTACTTCGAGTTGTGTAATATCTACGATAAAACCTACGATACCTGTCTGGTTAATTTGATTAGGAACTTTAACATTGATAGTGCCGGCATCAACAACTACCGCACTATTCGGATGATTTTGGTTTATGGCCTTGCTGATACGCTCAGCGGTTGAAAAATCGTTGTTTCTGAGATTAAGCGTCACAAATCTCTGACCAGCAGCATATTCAACAAAAGTGGCAAGTTCTGATTTTTCAACAATGGCCCCATCGGGTATTCGACCAACCGTCTGATGGTTCTTCGTAATGGAGGCCTGATTACCTGATGCGGACCATCCACCAATGAAAACTCCGCCGTGGGCCACTGCATAAATCTGTCCATCAAGCCCTTTTAGCGGTGTAGACAGGAGCATTCCACCCTGGAGGCTTTTGGCATCTCCTATGGAAGAAACGTCAACATCAATACGCGAACCCTCCCGAGCAAAAGGGCCTAACTCCGCAGTTACCATAACGATGGCGATATTGCCGCCGGTCAAGTCATCAGGAGAAAGTACCAACCCTGAATCTCTCAGGATATTCGTCAGCATTTGTTGCGACGGCAAAGTGCTGTCACCGGTGCCGGCCAATCCTATAACCAGTCCGATGCCGCTAAGTGGGTTGCTCCGAACACCCTGAATACCCACAATATCCTTTATCCGCTCACATTGTCCCACTTCAACTGTGCTCAGCAGGACTAAAAATATAATTACTAAACGAAATTTCATACCATTACACTCTCAAAAATAATTGCTTATTGCTTCCAATACGGCTAACTCTAAAACGGCCAAATAATATCAAATACTTTCCCCAGCCACCCTGGCCTGTTATAAGGTTCTGAAACACCTCCAAGCTTCGTGACAATACAGAAGTTTGCGACCTGCTCACTTTTTACTGTATTATCAAATGCAATATCACTTGGCCTGACTATGCCGCTCACTTCAATGATTTGTCTGTCACCGGCAATATTACGGCTGCGGCTTCCTATAACAACAAGATTGCCGTTCGGCAGGATATCCTCAACGACCACGGTGACACAATCGACGAAGCTGCGTTCATCTTTGTAATCGGCTTTACCTTTTAACTCGTTACTGGATTCGGCGGACATGGTAAAGCCGGGTATTCTCGGCAAAATATTATGGTTCGGCGTTGTAATCCCCAACTCCCCATCAAAGGCGGTTGAACGGCTGGTCTCCTTTTTCATGTCTCTTGTTGCCTTGTTATCCACCTTGCTGGCTTCGGAGATTTCGACGGTCAGAATATCACCTATCTGGCGTGCCACATCGTCGGCATACAACTGCCTCATATTCGCGCCACGCCTGGCCCAGATAGAGCTTGCTTGTAAACGCCCGGCTGAGCAAAGTAAAAAAAGTGTTAGAGCCAATATTGAAATTATTTTATTACTCATTGTCTGTCCTTCTTTAAAAAACAGGTTCCACTGTTCCATCTTCATTAACTTTAGCCATAATTATTCGCTGTGAGTCCACATTCCGCACTCTTACACATTCACCAACTCTACCATCCTGGACGGCCTTGCCGTTAGCCGTAACAAGAAGCCCCAACGTATCAATTTTAATGACAACATTCTGGTTGCGTTTAAGCACAACCGGCGGCTCAGGATACCCTACCATCTCCGAGCGAATCACAGTATTAGAGCGCAACCGACGCTTCGTAATAAGGCCGTAAGGAACTGTCCAATTATCAGGCTCTATATAGTTCGATGTAGTCTCCTCCACCTTCACGTTCTCAGTGTTAATAACTGCACCTCGTGGAATATCAACTACCGTTACAGCTCTGCGGCTGGTGTATTTCAAACGGAAGATTACTTCACACATCCCTACTTCTTCATCACCGGAAAAAACAGCTACCCGAACTTTAACCAGGTTTTTGTCACCGCCTTTGCCAAAGCAAGGCGCCAAATTGATATCCTGACTTAGCCCAGGCAGGACCAAATCTTCAGGTGTACCTACCAGGCTAAATCCGCAAACCGAATCATCAGGCGGATTTTTTTTCACAAAACTCAAAGCCGTCTCAACAAATCTGCTCCCTTTGATAACCTGATGCTCTCGCATAACCGCTACCCTTTCAGCACCGGTTAATATGACTTTTGATAAAGGGATTCCATTGCAGGCCAATCTGCTAAGTACTGCGTGCCTGTCAAGTGTGATTTTCTGGCCCGGTAATGAAATTCGCCCTAAGGTAATCTTGCCCGCCTTAGCTGCTAAAGATTCTTCACCCCGGACAATACCCACCTGGCCAAGTTCTGGAGTATCACTGTTGATTGTAACCTCTCTCGGCAAGTAAATCTGTAGAACAGAATCTTTCCCCTCGGACGCCTGTCCCGTTAGGGATGGCCAAGTCCATAAACAGGTAATTACAATAATGCCCATTGTCTTAATATTCATAGTGGCCTCTTATTTTAGAATCTTGCCATTTGGATTGCCTGTCTCAGCATCTCGTCAGCAGCTCTTATTGCACGAGAGTTCACTTCGTACGCTCGCTGTGCAGTTATGAGATTTACAAGTTCGGTTATCATTTGAACATTGGATTTTTCCAAAAACCCCGCCTGTATAGCCCCAAAGCCGCTTTCCCCCGGTGTGCCTGTTGTGGGCGTACCGCTTGCTTCGGTCTGTGCATAAAGATTATCTCCCTCGCTGGAGAGACCCGACGGGTTAGGAAAGCGAGCCAATTGAATAGTACCTACAACCGATTGAGTCCCCGTAGACGTGGTAACATTGACACCTCCATCTTTTTCAATATCGACGGATACAGCATCCACTGGGACACTAATGGCAGGCTCTACGTTGTAACCGCCCAGAGTAACTATTTGACCATTAGCGTTTACTTGTAAAGCACCATCCCGGGTATATTTTATGCTGCCATCCGGCATGCTAACCTGAATAAAGCCGTCCCCATTGATTGCTATATCCAGTTTTCGTCCGGTACTGTCAAGCTCGCCGGGACTAAAAACTTTTACTGTAGATGCAGCCCTGACACCACTACCTAATTCCAGACCTACCGGAGATTTTATACCGGAGGATACTTCTGTGCCGGCTTCTCTGACCATCGTATAAACCAGGTCCTGGAAATCAAGTCGGCCACGCTTAAAACCAGTCGTATTGATGTTGGCGATGTTATTGGCTGTTACGTTGACCATCTTTTGCTGGGCATCCATACCCGTAGCTGAAGTAGAAAAAGCTCTAAACATAATTCATTTCTCCCGTGAATTTGGGCTTATAAAATACAAATCCAACCATCAATCCTTCGACTTCGCTCCACCGCTTCTGCTTTCGCAGAAAGCTGCGGGGGTCGAACCATTTCCTAACCCATAGCTACATCAATAATACTTTTAGAGATATCATTTTGGGCTGAAACGAACTTCACATTTGCTTCGTAGAGCCTGGAAACCATCATCATATCCACCAGCTCCTCGACCATTTGAACGTTGGAGGACTCCTGAAATCCCTGTTTTACAATCAGATTCTCAGGCGGCTCCGCCGTTATACCCTCTGGCGCTTGGAAGCAGCTTGCACCCACTGCAACAAGTTCACTCTCTCCGTCTTTGAAATCCACAAGCTTGAATTTTCCTATAGATGTACCATCAACACTAATATTGCCATCGCTTGAAACACTGAGCTGCGAAATTCCTGCGTTGGGTGGTATAGAGATTGGCCCAGCTTCGCCTGCAACAATCCTTCCATCTGAATCTACTATTTGGCCGTTCTGGTTCAGATGGAAAATTCCATTGCGTGTATAAAGCGGCCCCTGCGGCGTCTCTACCATAAAGAAACCTTTACCACACAGTGCAAAATCCAGTGACCGACCAGTCCGAACCATCTCGCCCTCTGAGAAATCAAACGTTGTGTTCAAACTAACCTCACCGGACGCTGCTGCTGTCGGCTCCTGGTCCATTAAAGATTTTGCAAATGCGTTACATCGGCGTTTGTATCCAACTGTGCTTACGTTGGCCAGATTGTGAACAATAATATTAAATTCACGTGTTAACTCATCAACTCCTGAGCTAATTTGTGCCACAAGCTCGTTCATTTATACCCCTGTTCTATCGTACCATTTTCTTGTGCAGCGCTCCGTCGCCATAGCTATGGAGCGTCGGCGACTATTAGCTGGCCATTATGTTCCTGCTCGTTTGTCGTAGCAGAAGCATTTTCAACTCCGGCACTCACCTTTACCAAAGCTGCGTTGGTAACACGGACCAACTCATCGATATCCGAATCAATCAGGCCTGTTAATTCAACTGCAATTGACATGCCGTCCGGTATGGACCTGGTGTGTCTGACTACACCAACATCCTCTATTACTTTTACTGTGCTGACATTAGCGGTGGTTGAGTCCCCGCCCTGCTCATCATCCAAATTGAATTCTACCAGAACTCTTTCGCCTGTCTCTACTCCCGTTAATGGGGCTTCTATACGCAAACCGGAACCAGCCAATTCAGTAACAATCGCAGGGACAAATTCGGGCGGTTCCCACCCCTGCTCGAAACTTTTGGCAAATGGGAAGCGAGCGATAAAGGCCTGCTTTCTTACAGGAACGCGTAAGAAACGACGGCGGTTAATGAACCTAACGTTATCGCTGTGACTCAAAACCAATATGTCACCGTCATAGCTGACCACAGAAGTGTCAAACTCCCAAACCGATGAGCCAAAATAGTAACGAATACACCAGGACTCACCGAAAGTAATCTTAACCGGCTTATCCAATCTAACCTCCATCTCAGTATCACCGTTTCTTACAATGGTCGATTCAATTTCTCTGCCGCCCCGTGCCTTTCGACGTGTCATATGGACTTTTTTACCTACAGGAATTTGCCTGCTGCTCAATTTCCCCAACGTCTTAGATGCTCCTGCTGATACAGCAGTCGGTTTCTTAAATCCGAGCTTTTCACGCAGGTGGGATATATCTGTTCTCGACTGGCTACTTTCTTCGCTTGCCCGCTGGCCTGCAAGGCTTTCTTCCAACTTGGCAGCTCCATTGTCAAAAGCAGAGGCCAAAGTAAAAATCGATTCATTGCTTTTTAACCCTGCTTTATTTGCTATATCAAGGAGAACTTGACGCTCGTGTGCGCTCAGCCCTTTTTCGTTGGCATACTCGACAAACAACCGGCCGACAGCTTTTCGTTCCTGCCTGACCCGCTTTAAACTAACTACTACAAGCAAGACTGCTAAAATTACTATAGCAACCACAGTGATTAGAATGAACCAGCGCTCAGTCATAATGCTATTAAAATTGCGTGCGGCCTCCCAGCGCTGCACAGGTGTCAAAGCTAAAAAAGCTCCGACTGAACTGAAGTGCCTAAAATGAACTAAAGTGAAAAAATAATCCATAACTTTACTTAGTGCCTAAAGTACCTAAAGTGAACTAAAGTGAAAAAATAATCCATAACTTTAGGCACTTTACACTTTAGGCACTTTCTCTTTATCTGATAAGGTTGGTTAGCTCTCTGAGTATATCATTGGCAACTCTGATGGTCCTGGCATTGGCCTGAAAACCATTCTGAGCTTGAATCATGGCAATAAACTCGCTTGCCACGTCTGTGTTGGATTTCTCCAGCGCCCCACCGTGAATATAGCCGGCACCACTGGATAGACCCTTTGTTGCTACTGCAATGCCTGAGTTAGCCGAAGGAACGAAAAATCCGTTCCCGACGCTTTCCAGACCACTTGCATTTTGAAACAGCGCTATCTGTACGGCGGCAAGGTTTTTCTTGACACCATTAGAAAACGCCCCGATAAGTACACCTTCATTATTAACTGACACATTCGAAAGCGTACCTGATTCATAGCCGTTCTGTTCCCTTATCACTGCGGTAGAAGTTCCTGCTCTTCCCGTTGCAAACTGCGTCAGACCATTGAATTGATTTATGGTACCAAGGTTTACACCGACGGTCTGGGGATTCGCAGTGTCATGTGGAAACGTTATTACGAATTGGGCAGTATCGCCAATCGTAGCATTTAATCCCTTGTAAGAACCGTCAGTGGAGCTAAACTGTATACCTTCGATACGCCTGTTACCCGAGGTCAGCTCGTAGACATTGCCACTGACCGAAGTTATCACCATATCCCAGAGGTTGGTATCATCTGTTCTGACAAGAGCCGCTGCCAGAACGTGTGAGCCGCCCTGCGAATCGTAAATTGTAACATTGACCTCTTGAACCTCTTCACCTCCAACGGTGCTTACTTCGAAATACGATGGCATTTCAAGCTCTGTATCGTCGCATGACAGATTCACTTCCAGCTCGCTGTACCCACTACTTGCGCCGGTCAAAACAATTCGTCCCTCGGACAAACTTGCTGTTGCTTCACCGCTAAAAGCCGTGTCCAGTGCGTCGATAACATTCTGAAAAGTAGTGCTTTCATCTACCGCAAGAGTTCCACTGACTGGTGTACCATTTTTTGCATGGCCGGTTATGGTAATATCCCCCGACAATGTCCCTCCACTGGTAAATTGGTCGACCGCGTCAAGCTCCGTAGTTAATGATGGTGAAGTGCCCCCTACGGTATAAGCCAAACCCGACTGTAATACCTGCGTCTGAGTTGTCGTTAGCATCGCGTCGGGGCTCAGGTTTCCCTGCACTCTCATCGACGATGTTGCGCTTGCCGGCAGCGTTGCATCGTATGGAACATGGATGCTGCTGTCCCCGCTGGTCTGAAAACCATCCACTTCACCTTCGGTACCGAACCGCTGAACCAGATAGCCTGTGGCCGGGTTAACCAGACGTGAGTTCGCATCAACTGCGAGCCCACCTGCCCGAGTATATACCAGCTGCGAGCCGTCACTTAATACAAAATATCCTTCTCCTTCTATTGCCAGGTCCAGAGGATTGCCGGTATTTACAATATTTCCCTGTGCCATATTCGGCGTCATGCCGGCTATTCCAACACCGCTGCCCATCTGCTGAGGGTTAGTGCCGCCGACTGTATTTGTCGGCTGAGACGCTCTCTTAATTGTCTCGCTGAGCAATTCCGAAAAAGTTATTCGCTGGGACTTAAAAGCTGTAGTGTTGGTATTGGCCAGGTTATTGCCCGCCACATCAAGCATTTTCTGGTGGGCCTGCATTCCTGTAACCCCTGCTGATAGTGCAAAGCTCATTTTTATTTCTCCTTGATATTTTTAGAATATTAATTCTATTTTAGTTCTCTATTAGTATTACAGCACCCAAGTTAAGGGTATATTCGTTAACCTCTTGTCCTTCACCAACCGTTACTCCCAGAAGGCTTTTACCCGTCTCAGGGTCATTAAAAACCGAATCAACGGTGCCCACTTTCGTTTCTAATCCACCGCTTGTTTCGTCTTCTGCATAGAATGTAACATTCTTGCCCAACAGTGAATTGGCATAGCTACGCTCAGCAGTCTCAAGCACCTGTGCAAAACTTGATTTCATCGATTCTAATTGCTCCAACTCTGAGAACTGTGCTAATTGAGAAGCCATTTCGTTATTGTCCAGCGGTTCCAGCGGATTCTGGTTTTGTAACTGTGCTATCAGAAGTTTCATATAATCCATTTGGATACTGCTTGATGATGTTATTGCTGATGTACTCATAAGTTTTTTACCTTTTCAAAAAGCCTCACATAAAATAATACTGCCTAAAACAGACAACCCAAATAGGAGCAATTGCCATGCCACATTGAGAACGACAATCTTAATATTACAGGTAACATATTGTTGCAACGCAGGTTATGAAGGGATAAATTTCAATAAATGCCTATATAAGCTTCGCCATAAAGCCATCCCAGAGGATAAATCTTCCTATGCCCGGAAGATTCTACCGGCGTTACTACTGCTCTATTACTCGCGATTTGAGGGGGTGTCACGCTGGGTCCCCTTGTTTTCCTGCATAAGCAAAGGCAGGGGTTACGCCCAAAGTGACATTAAGAATTCGACCTGTCACAAAGTACCACGGTCTTGCTATACAGAAATGCCAAAGATTTCTTTGTCTTGCATTTACCAACACAGTGACATTAAAACTACACTTGAACAAAGCCAAACAACGTCTCATAAAAACAATACGTCCCATAAAAAACAACCTGCCCTGATAGTACGCTTTTGTTACGCTAAAAAGTCCTATAAAGTTACAACAAAATAATAACCCATCTTTGACTAATACATTGGTGACATTATTGGCCAGTCCCATAAAAAGCTAAAGTTGTTGTAACTTTATGACGATTTATTAGACATCAACACATGAGATAACATCATGGGGGACAAAGCTCATTATTTAGACATTATTATAATGTTAAATAACATCGTGGGGGATAAAGCTCGTGATTCCAAAATAAGAGATGACTTTACATAGAGTTGTTGCGGTAAGCAAGAACACAGAAGTCCATCAATTGGCCCGGCAGGTCGGCCAGGAAGTATTTGTGGCTGACGACCTCACCGAGGCATTGGACATTATTAAGACAGTCAACCCTGATTTAATCCTTTTTGACCATCGATTCAGCCCAATCTGCATTAAGAAATTTCTCAGAACAACCAATAAAAATTCAGATGTTAACATCATAGTAGTTGGCAGCGATGAAAACAACATTCACCCTCCCGCAGAGTATACGGATATCGGAGCCTGTTATTATGTACCGGGTAAAAAAGATAATTATAGGCTGCAGAAAATTGTAAACCAAATAAAAAGTAATCTTAAGAGTTACACCTTGAAGGAAGAAATAGGTGATTTCTTTGCCGATGACCTTGCTTCTTTGGTCTCGATGGTTGGCCAAAGTAAAGCAACGAAGAATACTCTTAAAATGATTAAACTTGTCGCTGCCAGCCAATGCAATCCGATTCTAATAGTCGGAGAAACAGGCACAGGCAAAGAGCTGGCGGCCAAGGCAATACATACCCTCAGGCATCCAAATGAGCAGTTTGTAGCTGTAAATTGTGCAGCTTTAACCGCAAATCTACTGGAAAGCGAGCTTTTCGGCTATGTAAAGGGCTCTTTTACCGGTGCCGACCGCGAAAAAACAGGGCTTTTAGAATTAGCAGCATCTGGAACAATATTTCTTGATGAAATAAGCGAGATGCCGTTGGATTTGCAAAGCAAGCTGCTGCGAGTCCTTCAGGAAAAAACCTTCAGAAAGGTGGGAGGCATAAAAGAAATTAGATGTAAAGCCACAATAATTGCCTCCAGCAATCACAACCTTGCCAATGAAGTTCGGGCCAAACGTTTTCGGCAGGACCTTTACTATCGTCTGGATATCTGCCCTGTTATTATCGCCCCTCTCAAATCGCATGGTCGAAGAGAAGACATCCAACTGCTGGCTGAATATTTCCTCAGGATATCAACTATATGTCCCGAAAAGGCAAATAAAATAACCTCGATAACTAAATTAGCTATGAATACCTTGCAGGAGCACGATTGGCCCGGCAATGTCCGCGAACTGTGCAATGTTATTGAAAGGGCAATACTGTTGGAAACCACCGGCAAAATTGGCTTAAGCAGTATTGTGATTACCCCTGCTGAATCTGATGTGCTTTACTATAATGCAAGTGCCGATAAAATAATGGATTTTTCGCTCGCAAAAGCTGAATGTGAGCTTATTGCTCGGGCTTTGCGAGAGACAAACTGGCAAAAGACAAAAGCAGCCGAGCTTCTTGGTATAAGCAGGGCAACCCTTTATGCCAAGGTAAAACAGCATCATATCGCAAACGGTTCTTCCAGAGCCGAATTGATGGGAGAAGTCCCGGCTGAATTCTCAATTCCACTCCCCGCCGAACCAATGGTGATTTCATAACTCCTTGCGCGACAAGTGCAAAGCAACAAATATGATATAAAACACCCGTTTCTGTCTTCGCCTGCCCCTGCGTCTCCCGACGCAAGTCGGGGCAGCGGGACAGAAGACACGGGTGTCGGAAAATTTGTCGGCACGCATAAAATCCAAACACATCTTTTCTACTCAAAAAGACCGCCTTTAAAACTAAAAGGGTGATTTTGCAGCAAAAAACCTAAAAGTACCCCTATCAAATCCTATTTAGCCAAATTTGGCACAATTATTGCTTTCAGAAAAGATAAGGTTTAGTAGTGCGCTCTGAACTAGGCTGATAGATGTTGCATCTCGTGCTACGTAACGAGCTACTTCGCAGAGTAGCATCAGAATAATAATTTAAGGCTATGACAGCAGAAAATCAAGAAAACGATATTGGGCATTTGGGCCATACCTGGGGAGAAAAGCTCAAAAAAATCCGCTCCAAAGCAAAAGAAAGTCAAGAAAACGACCCAGAGCATTCCAGCGAAGCGCCGGAATTGGAGAACGCAACAGAGGCACCCTCAGATAATGAATTATCCCCGGCTCAGGCTGACGAGGGACACTTGGAACAACAAGCTCCTACTGCCCTGGAAGATGCCAAGACCGCCGATACCCCGCAATCTTTTGATGTGAGCCGAGCACCAACTGCTCCAATCAGACATAAGCGGTTTTCATCCGTCCAGAAGATACTTGTTGTCAGCATTGCAGCAACTACGGCAATGTTGCTATATACGCTGTTAAAATCTCCGTCAGTACCTGTTGCCGACCAACAGCCTGCACCTGCCACCCAACAAACATCTCAATCTCAACCACTCCCCACAGCTTCTTGCTTGCCTCTGCGACTCTCGTCGCAAGACGAGGCAGCAGGCGAAGCAAGAGCGAGGGCCGAATCTATCAGCGTCCCGTCAGAAACAGCTCGAAAATTCATACCTGACTCAACTCAATCATTGTCTCTGCAAGATGCTCGAAGCTTATATCTCAACGGAGATTATAAAAAAGCTTTGCTTCTTTATGAAAAGTTACACCAAAGACTTTTAGAAAAGCCTCAAGAAAATTTAATGAAAGATTTCCTTCAGCTAAGAATAGCAATGTGTATGGAAAGAACAGCTAACCAGGAGCAGGCTTGTCTTCTATTCAGAAGAGTTTCTAACAGTCGCAGCCCTATTGTAAGGGTGCTTGCCAACTACCACAGAAGCTTACTTGAAATGCAAAAAAAACAATACCTAAATGTGCGAAACAAAGCGTACCAGGCTATTGCCTTAATTGATGCAGTTAACCTTGACGAAGATTGGAGTCTGTCGCTAAAACGCGATTGTTACTTTCTGGCTGCTGAGGCAATAACAAGAAAAGTTCTATCTCTTTGTGATGCTGATAAGGACCTTCCTGAAGATTTGTGGCGGTTACTCAATACAGTAAAAGACCCTTTCGCCAAGCTAAGTGAAACACAACTGCGAACCCTCCTGGATTCCGGCTCGGAGCAGCTAAGCAATGCCCTGCTCAGCCCACAAATCCAACGGTTCGACTACCAGAGCGGCACACATCGATACATAGTCACCTGCTATGGTGCATCGGTGGAAGATTTGCTGGCCAGATTCGCCGCTAATGCAGGTCTTGATGTCCATTGGGTTCTGGAGCCAAATGAAATTGGAATGCGCAAACGAGCGATAAACTTACACCTGTCGGCGGTAACTGCACAGCAGTTCGTAACAGCAGCATCCGGCTGCGCCGGTTTGTTGGCACAACTGGATGAAAAAGGGGTTGTGCATGTTTTCAATCCGGACGAATACCCTTATGTTTCAAAGCAAATATCTTTACTTAGTAACGAAGCCGTTTCACTTTGGCAAAAATTTTTGCTTGGATTTCCAGAAGACCCCCGCCTTGTAAATGCTCACTTTGCCCTGGGGCTTCTGCAAAGCCAGCAAGGCCATGTTGCTGAGTCAATAGCAGAATACAAACTTGTAACGAATCGCTTCTCAGGCTCACCTTTGGCGCCGTTCGCTTTGTTAAACTCAAGTAAGCTGAAAGCCGGCCTGCGCGACTATCCCGGTGCTCGCCAGGACTTGAAACAGCTCGTTGAGCAATATCCAGATACAGAAGTTGCCGAGAAAGCTTATCTGCATCTTGCTGATATCACCGCCAAGACGGACCTTACGACCGAAGCCGCACGACTTTATCGCAAAGTTTATAATCTCAGCCTCACTCCGGAATCCGAAAGTGCCGCCGCCATGGGAGCAGGCAAATGTTTCTATCAGATAAAAGATTATGAATCCGCAGCAAAATGGTTAACTCGATATATCAAACTTATCAAAGACCGAAAAAATAAAAACTTGTATTCAGCCTACTTTATTTTAGGAAAAACCTATTTAGCTTTAGAAAATGCCGAAGCTGCCTCCGCTGCTTTTCAATACGCACTGCAAGGCGGCTCATCACAGCTTACCAGAGAAGAATACGTAGAAACCATATCGGCCCTAGTTGAAGTATATATTCAGCAAGGCAATTTTATTAAGGCCCTTAATATATTAGAAGGCATCAACTCAGCTATTCTATCACAGCAAGAATCTATTGCGATATTACTGTTCAAAAGCAGGGTTCTTACCGCGATGGGGCTGGTTGATAAAGCTATTGCGATGCTTGGCGACAGAGCTGAATATATTTTTGACCCGCAACTAAAGACCAAAGTATCTCTTGAGCTGGCTGATTGCCATATTAAAAAAGGAAATTTCGAGCTTGCCCGTGGAAAATTGGCTGAAATTCTTGTCGTTATCGAGCCAGGACCTTTGGGCCACGAGACTACCCTCAAACTGGCTGATGTTTGTTTGAAACTCGGCCAGGATTCTCAGGCTGCATCCGTATGTCTGCAGCTCCTGGATTCGGAACCTCCGGAACAAATTAAGCAAAAGGCATTAAGCCTGCTGGCAACGGCTTATAACCGGCAAAAAGATTATGACAGAGCAGCATTAGCTCTCTTGGGGCAGTGGAATCGCCTATGAATAATTGGACCTCTAAAAGCGGTTGCGGTTGTGTTACTCGTTTCGTCGAACGTCTTACGTTGTACGCAACCGATACGAGCCTCGCAACCGCTAAACGAGTTTTGTTTTTTTCGCTTTGTGTTTTCTGCTTCCTGACATCTTTCTGTTATGCGGAAACTTCATCGGAACAACCCCTGTTCCTGCTTTCGCAAGAAAGCACGGGGGCTCAGGATAACAGTCCAACTAACCAGCTTAGTCAGCAATTATGGCAGGCCAGGATTGCTAATCCTAAAGACAAAAACAGCAACGAAAGCAAGAGCGAGCTTTACCAGATAATCGAAAAAATCCGCTCCGTTAAATTTGAACCGCAGGACAAACCATCTGAACCTCTCATTATCGCTGAGCCAACTCAAAAAACTGAACCTGATGATGCTTCGTCTGACGCAGCGGTGCCAAGGAAGACTGAACACAAAAAAGTCGAAGCTGAACCAAAGAAGCTTCCTGGCAGCAAAGATGAAAGTCAGCTGCCGTACAAACCGGTAACGGATGAAACCCTACAAATGTTAAAGGAGCTACCGCAGCATTCTGAACAACTTAAAAACCCTGTTGAATTGGCTGATATCCTGTTTCGCAGCGGCCATCTGAAAGAAGCGGCAAAGTGTTACCAGGAAGCTCTTAATCGTATAAATGTGGACAAGGATGACCGGCATAAAGACAGGGCCTGGGTTTTATTTCAAATAGGCAACTGCCTGCGAAACGATGACCCGCCAGCGGCAATTGAAATGTACAAACGGCTAATCGCTGAATATCCCGATTTGCTATGGGCAGATTTGGCAAAAACCCTGAGCAATTTAATCAATTGGTACCAGCAAGATAAACCTTTGGATTTGATTTCTGAAAACCGGTCTTAATTTTGCAAGTGGAAATGGAGTATCTTAAAAGTGAGCAAAGCTGAGATAAATGCTGCCGCGGTGGACCAAACGAAAAAAAACGCCCCCGCCGTTTTGCCTGCCCCTCTGCTTCGTGCGAAGCAAACCGAGGGGCTTCGCAAAAACGAAGCTGCGGGGGCGAACCCGCAAAGTGTGAACCCTGGCGCAAATGTATTGATAGTTGATAACGACCAGCAATCCGTTCGCTTCCTACTTGAGATTTTAGCCCGCAAAGGTATTCGCGGGACCATTGCTGATAATAAAAAAACTGCTGTCAACTTCCTCGATAGAAACGATTACGACCTTGTGTTCGGTGCCATTCAAATAGACTACCCCAAAGACGGTTTCGAGCTGGTTCATGAAATCAAAACGAATTCCCCAGACTTGCCGGTGATTATGATGTGTGAAACCCAGGAGCAAAAAGCTCAAAACCAACCTGCTGCGACGGTGCGCAAGCACGGCGAGCAGCAAGTTCTCGATATGGCTATCAAAGCCATCTATGCAGGCTGCTGCAATTTCCTGCTCAAACCGCTCGACTGTGAAAAAACTGAAAATCTGCTGGATACCTTCCTGCCAAACCATCCCATCTCAACAGCCGATTGTGCCCAAGATGGTGCCCAACCTCTTTACAGAATAGTAGGTAAAAGTGCAAAACTGGTTCAAGCCATCAATTTAGCTAAGAAAATAGCTCCTACTTCGGTACCAGTTTTAATAAGCGGCGAAAGCGGAACTGGCAAAGAACTAATATCTTTGCTCATTCATCACCACAGCAGAAGGACGCGGGGAGCATACATCAGGCTTAACTGCGCAGCATTAAGCGATGCGCTTCTTGAAAGCGAACTGTTCGGCCACGAGAAAGGTGCTTTCACAGGCGCATATATTCAGCGCAAAGGGCGATTCGAAATGGCCCACGGCGGCACTTTGCTGCTGGACGAAATTACCGAAACTCCACCAAGATTCCAGGCCAAGTTGCTGCGGGTACTTGAACAGCAGGATTTCGAACGCGTCGGAGGAAATGACAGCATCAGAGTTGATGTTCGAATAATAAGCACTACCAACAAGGACCTGTTACAGGAAGTCGCCCAAGGCCGGTTCCGTCAGGACCTTTATTATCGCCTTAGCGGCGTAAGATTGATTCTTCCACCACTAAGGCAGCGCAGCGATGATTTGCCAGACCTTGTATGGCATTTTGTAAACCTCTATGCCCGACAGGGACAACGTCATATCACCAGGCTTGACTCGGCGATGATGGATATTTTTGCAAAATACCATTGGCCGGGGAATATCCGGCAATTACGGAATGCCGTGCTGACATCCCTAATTCTGGGAGTCGGGCCAACATTATCTTTAGCTGATGTATCGTGGCTCTTTGACGAGCTACAGCCGCTCCCTCAGGAAAACAACTTGTCAATCGAAACAGAACAAAAAAAGCTCTCTTCTCAAGCCGGAAAACTCAATGACGCCGACCTTGCTTTAGTGAGGGACAAACAAGGACTGGCTGGTCTGCCTCTTGCGCAGGTGGAACGTCAGGCGATTTTAGACACGCTGCGACACACCTCGGGTAACCAAACGAAAGCAGCAAAGATATTAGGTATCAGTGACCGAACATTACGGGAGAAAATCCGCCGGTATCGCCAGAAGGAATGTTTACAATTAGCTTAAACTGTCGTTCAAAAAATAATTAAGGAAAAGGAAAAATGGCAGATGCAGATGATAAAAAAGCTCCGGACGCTGCAAGCGTAGAAAAAAAAGACGAACCCAAACAAGGTAAAACCGGGATTGGGATTGTTACGTGGGTAATATTAGCCGTTATTGTAGCGCTCTGTGCCGGTTCTGGTCTCCTGCTGGGCAGATTATTTGCCAGTTCAAATAATCCTCAAATGCAACCTTCTCAAACGGACCAATCCACCCCTGCGGAAACAGACGATTCGACAGAGGACTCCAAGGGCAGCTGGTATTATGATTTAGAACCCGTCGTGGCAAATCTTGATGAACCCGGCGTAACACGCTACGTTCGAGCAACTATAACGCTGGAGATAAGTTCCGCGCTGGAGCAAAACAAAGGCGCAAAACTCATCGAGGAGAAAAAGCCCACCCTTACAAATTGGCTTACCATTTATCTTGCAGGTCTGACCCTGGAAGACGCAAGAGGTGATAAAAACCTTAAACGTATTCAATTACAAATACTCGACGCTTTCAACGAAACCCTTTTCCCGGATGCAAAACCACGAATCAAACACATACTTTTCAAGGAATTCGCTATACAATGACTAATGGAGCAACTCGCAATTTGAGCAGAGAGAAAATGCAGCAGATTCTTTCCTCTATCGGCTCCCAGAAAGCAGATGAGAGCGAAAAAATAGAAGCTGCTGAATACGATTGGCACCAGCCCCACTGTTTCAGCAGCAGCCAGCTTAAAGAGCTTGACAATTTCACAAAAAAAGTGGCACAAGCATATGCTAATAGATTCACTCAATTTTACAATAGTAATTTCAATGTAACAATTACATCGACCACACAACACTTTGCGGCCGAATTTACTGCCTCCGACAATGCTCAAAGTGATTATTATCTTACTTTCGGCCCTGACCAGGACCACCTGTTCGGCCTTGTTGGCATACCCAGCCAAACCGCAATTGCTTGGCCCACCCAACTACTGGGGGAGACCAAATCTACAGAAAATAGCGACAGGGAATTATCGCAATTAGAGCAGTCCCTCCTATTCGATATCACCTGCAGAGCTGTTAAGGCCCTTTCGGATTCTTATGACAATTACGATTTAAATCCGGGCAGCGAAATTGTTAAAGGCCGGATGCCTATTAAACTGGATGGCACTGAAGAACTCTGTAAAATCACTATCAACGTCGAGAAGTCTGATTCGAAAAGCCCATCTGAAGCCTACTTTTTAATACTCTGTGACAAACTGGAGGCAGTCGTAGGGCAAAACATGCGGACCAAAGAAGATTTCTCAACGAAAGATATCGCTAAAGCAATACTTGACCATGTGTATAAGGTCCCAGTCTCTGTTACGGCCCAACTGGCCTCTATAGTGCTTACTTTTGAAGAGGCGATGAATCTACAAGTTGATGACATATTATTGCTTGATAAAAAAGCAAATGAGCCGGTTAAATTGATTGTCGAAGGGCGAGCTATCCTCCGCGGCCGGCCTGCAAAATCCGAAGGCAAGTACGCTGTAGTAATTACAAATCTGTGCGGTATAGAATGAATCATAAATCATTTACGGATACTTAATAATTAGAAGGAAACAGAAATATGGCCGAGACAACAGAAACCGTAGAAGAGAAAACCCAGGAAAACCAGAATCAGCAAGACCAGGCTGGTCAGGAGGATTCCAAAAAACAGGCGCAATCTGTCGAATTTTCCGAAGCGGCTGGGACGGAAACCTCAGGTCAAGGCACAAGTATTGACATCCTGTTGGATATGAGTGTGCCTGTTATGGTCGCTATCGGCAAGACGGAAATACTAATCCAGCGGCTCTTACAGCTTGGCCCCGGTTCGGTATTGAAGCTTGACAAAGCCATTGAAGCACCAGCGGACTTATACCTGAGGGACACGAAGTTTGCCACTGGAAGTATTGTAGTAGTGGATGGAAAGTTTGCCGTCAGAATAAAAGAAATTCTTGGCGCTGGGGCCGCCGTGACTGCTAACAAGGAATAATCAGAGCAAATTTTGCTCTGGGGAATAAACTATAATGACAGATTCTGTACAGTCAGGTTCATCAAGACTTGGGACGTTCAATATACTTTCAGGTCCCCACAGCAGTATTATTTTGGCCGTGGGTTTAGTGACGATTCTTGCCACTCTCATAATTCCTTTACCAACACCACTGTTGGATATGCTTTTGGCCTGCAGTATATCACTAGCCATAGCCGTTTTGATTGTTACTTTATCTTCAAAAGAAGCTCTCGAATTATCTGCGTTCCCTTCGCTGCTCCTATTTGTAACGCTGTTCCGGCTCTCTCTTAATGTTGCTTCGACCAGATTGATACTCCTGCAGGGAGATGCCGGCAAAATTATCCAGACTTTCGGTGATTTCGTAGCTGGTGGCCAGTTCATCGTCGGACTGGTTATCTTTTTAATCCTTGTTGTTATCCAATTCGTAGTAATCACAAAAGGCGCCGAGCGAATAAGCGAAGTTTCTGCCCGTTTTACTCTTGATGGCATGCCCGGCAAGCAAATGGCTATCGACGCAGACCTCAATGCCGGAACCATCACCGAGGTCCAGGCCAATGAACGAAGAGCAAAAATTGTAAAGGAAAGCGAGTTCTATGGAGCGATGGATGGTGCCAGCAAATTTATTCGAGGCGATGCAAAAGCAGGAATCATAATCACCGCCGTTAATATAATCGGTGGTATAGCTATGGGCTATTCGCGTGGTATGTCAATTGGTCAGGCCATAAAAACCTATTCCATACTCTCCATAGGCGATGGACTCGTTAGTCAGATACCTTCAGTAATAATCGCTATAAGTTCAGGCTTTCTCGTAACCAAAATTTCTTCAAAGTACAGCGTAGGCCAGGACCTTAGCAACCAATTTCTCAAGTCCAGCCAACCGTTGGTAGTAGCCTCTGTTATCATTGCTGCAATGGCTCTCGTGCCCGGACTGCCCCCCATACCGTTTTTACTATTGGCTGGAGGCGCCGCTTTTATCGGTCGATTAGTGAGCAAATATGAGAAAGACCAGCAAGGAAAACGCAAAGTACCATCGCAGAAAGCAAAAGCTGACAAGCAGCCGGTCGAAGAACTGCTGGATATAGACAGAATTTCTGTGCAGTTCGGTGTAAGATTGATCAGCTTAGTCGACCCTCGTAAAAACGGTACTATCTTCGACCGCATTGGGGCGCTACGAAGAAAATTTGCCCAGGAGCTCGGCATCATTATACCTTTGATTCGTCTGCGGGACAACATCAACCTCGAACCAAGCAAATACGAGATAAGAATTTTCGACCATATAGTGGCAGATGGAAAGATAGAACCCAATATGCTCCTTGCCATGGACTCCGGTGCCGCCCACAGCAAAGTAGAAGGTATAGAAACTGCCGAACCTGTTTATGGCCTGCCTGCTTTGTGGATTTCACCGGCCGACAAAGATAAAGCAGAGTTAAATGGATATACTGTAATCGACCCGGAATCGGTTTTTATTACACATCTATCGGAAACGCTGAAAAAACATGCCGACGAATTACTTACACGTGAAGATGTACAATCGCTTGTGGACAGACTTCGTAAAACCCAGCCATCATTAATTGGGGAGGTTGTCGGCGAACTCGTACCTGTCGGAATGCTTCAACGCGTGCTTAAGAACCTTTTGAAGGACAGAATACCGGTTCGCCAATTAAACACCATACTCGAATCGCTGGGAGAACACGCTTCAAAAACCAAAAACACCGATATCTTAACCGAGATGGTTCGAAAACGCCTGGCCAGGACTATTACTGACCAGCATAAAAACAAGAATGGTAAAATCTCCGCTATAACATTGGAGCCGGCACTCGAACATCAGATGACTTCAACACTGCGACAGGAAGCAGACTCGTTAAATCTGGCCTTACCAACTGAGATAGCAATGCAGATAAGCACCAAAATAGCGCAGGGCTGGAAAAAAGCAATGGATAACGGTGTGGAAAGTATAGTCTTGCTATGCGATTCAAGATTGCGACGACCCCTGGCGGCGATGCTGTCACGGACAGTTCCGCCATTGCCCGTGATAGCTTATGATGAAATTGTGCTTGGAACTGAAATAGAACCGATAAAAGCCATCTCCATCGAGCTGAACCAAGAAGAAGTGTCGCCCAAAGAAAGAGAACTTGCTATGGTTTCAAATTGAAAATACAAAAATAGATAATAGGATACCACGTGGGGTATCCCACTATGGTTGGAAACTGATTATGCCATTACATGTTCGGTCCATCGCAGTAAGCGCTGCTGTAGTATGTTTTTTTGCAGTCTGCTTAACCGGCTGGGTTAGTGACCTTTCACCGTTTACCTGCTCTAAGAGGGCACTGATAGGGGCAGTAATTATATACTTAGTGGCAGCCATGGCCGTAAAAGCAATTAATGCTATTTTGATAAATGCAATGATAAAGAGTCAGATGAGTCAACAAAAGGAAAAAGCTAATGGTGGTAGAGACTAAAAAAACTTTCGAAGACCAATCTACTAAAGACAACCACAAGCATCTAAAGGCAAATGTTAAGTGTACGTACACCGGCCAGGAAGAACCGACCATCAAAAACGAACAAATAACGCAGTTTCTTCCTATGGTGCATAAAATAGTTCAGCGGGTAGTCATATATTTGAAACCTCCCTTATCGTACGAGGATTTAGTTGCCGCAGGAACGGTGGGTTTAGTTAAAGCTGCCCACGATTACGACCCATCCCACCAGGCAGAGTTCAAAACATACGCCTACATAAGAATCAGAGGAGCTATTCTCGATGAGCTAAGAAACTGGTCCTTTGTGTCTGCGAACGTCGACAAGCAGATTCGCGAAGCTATGCAGTTCAGCCTGGAAATTACCGAACAGAAAGGGTCATTACCTACCGATGAAGAGTTGGCCGGGAAAATGCAGATTTCTGTTAATAAACTTTATCAAATATTCGAAAGTGCTCGTGCGAAGCACTTTGTCTCAATCGATAGCTTACAAGAGGGCTCAATTTCACTGAGCTCTTCTCTGACAGCAGTCAAGACAGCTACCCCCGACCAGCAGCTCGAACATGCCGAACTCATCGACAAACTAACTGAAGCTATCCAGCAGCTAAGTGAAAAACAACGACAGATTATTATACTTTACTATCAGCAGCAACTAACAATGAAACAAATCGCTGAAGTCTTCAGCGTTACCGAGTCGCGTGTCAGCCAATTGCACGCAATCGCCTTATTTAACCTGTCTGTAAAACTGAGGCAATGGAAAGATGGCAGATAATGAACACACTATAATAAAATCGGTGGAAGTCCTACACAACATCGGAAGCTTAACTCCTGCACAACGCCGGCAAGAGAGAAAGAAACGACAGAATTCACACGGGCAAAATGACCAGGAACGCGAATCCACTAAAGATGAACTGAACAAATCAACCGATAAAAACATCAGCAGCGAAACTGAAGATGAACAAGACCGACATTCTATCGATTATTGTGCGTAACTCGAATATATTATTATGTATAAAAACAGGAAAAGCTAAAAAATGGAAAAAACCGCAGGACACATTCTAAAGAGCGACAACGTTAAGCTGGAAGGACGATTTCGTCTCGATACAAGCCAAGACGCTCCAAACTCGTCAAATAAAAGAAACGTAACATCAGCTGCAGCCCAGGTACGTATCGTGGAAAATCATCCTGAATTTGCTGTAATGGAGGTAACCTGTGGCTGCGGTGCGAAAACACGCATAAGATGTGAATATACCGATGTCCAATCTACAGAACAGGGGCCTGACCAAAAAAATAATGGAGAAAATGACAATGCAAACTAACAAAAAAATCTTTACTTTTCTGGTTCTATCAGCATTAACATTTCTGATGGTGGGCTGCCCAAATGTCTTGGAACCCAACAGGCCGGTCTTCAAACCCGCCTCTACCAAGCACGACAGTACCTCTATGTCAAAAAGGTTCCAAGAATCTAATACAAAGGGCCAAACTGCCGTAGATTCCGCAATCGAGCTGGCGAAAGAACACGCCAGACTCTCAGAGGAAACCTCAGCGCTGCGGCAGAAAAATCAAGGCCTTATCGCTGAAAACCGCCAGCTTAAAGACCGCATCGCTGCTCTTGAGCCTGAACTAACGCAGACCAAGAAGGAATTAACCGAGGCAAATGACCTTTTGATTGAAATGCGCATCGAGCTGAACAACTGGAAAGCGGATATACTTGGCTTCCGTGATGAGATACGCTATGCCGACAAAGCTCAACTGGAAGCACTGCTCAGGATACTTACAGTTCTCGGCGGAGAAATTAAGACCGAGGCATCCCAGGAGCAAGACCGAGGCTCGACCAAAACATTACCAACTAAGCAACGTAAATCAGTGTTAAAAGAAACACCCATTTCAGGTTAACCAAATGAATAGATTAAAAACAATATTCTTAGTGCTGCCGATTCTTGTATTGGGCTGTGGCGGCCCTGGCTTTTTCCCGCCGCGCAGTGATTACTACTATCTGAATCCGAATAAGGATTTGAGTGCTATCGGCAGGGTCGCCCTAGTTGAACTGGCCAACGATTCGGCTTTCCCTCAAATCTCTGCCGATGTAACTGAAGCACTTTTCCAGGCGTTGCAAAAAAAGCAGGTTTTCGGGCTAACCCTTGTACGTCAACACGACCCTGCCTTTCGGAGCTTGCAGCTGGATGCGAACACAGAATATACATTTGAACAATTATCCGTAATACGCAAGACCCTAAAATGTGATGCCGTATTGATTGGCACTGTTACAGGATTCAAGCCTTATCCTCACATGAGCATTGGTCTTCGACTAAAGCTTATAGACTTGGCCGATGGGCAGATATTGTGGGCCCTCGAACAAATTTGGGATACTACCGATAAAACAACTGAAGAACGAATAAAAAGCTATTACAGCCGTCATAATTTCATGGGTTCTACAACTTTGCGGGAAAAATTAGTGACTATTAGTTCACTTAGATTTGTCAAATTCGTGGGTTATGAAACAGCTGAAACCTTACAGCCTAAAACGTAACAATTTCAGCAAAACGTAGTTTTTTCGGCCTGAATGAGCATTAACTTTAGAAAAAAATGAAAATTCGACTAAAAAAACATAAAGTTTTAGGAAAAACCCTCGAAAAGAATATGTGGAACAGACAAGAAGGTAATAAGCAATGTTAGAAAAAATAGATAACAATCAAATCCCAGGTATTTTGAAAGAATCATCCTCCAAACAACCCGACTCATCCAAGGTTCCTGCAAGTAATGAAGGGGATGCTTCACTGCAGGTTAGCTACGATTCTTTGATTGAACAGGCAAAACAAATCCCACCAGAAGACACCAACGCCGTTCAAAAGGCACGGCAGCTTCTATTGTCCGGCCAGCTTGATAATCCTGAAAATGTTCGGGAAGCCGCAGAAAACATCGCAGAACTTGACATATAAAAGTTAAGAAAATTACTATATCGCAAGGCCGGCCACGGAGGGTCGAATCAATCGTATTAAAGGATTTTATAAACTCGGCGAAGAAATGTGTATAACTGCACCGCAAGTTATCCATTCTTCGCTGTTTTTTATTGCCTCTATTGCGAGCTTATGCCAGATTAGCTAATCATGGAAGAGCAAACAACAATAAAAAGCAAATTCAAAAAGCTTTGGAAATACTACATCCTGCAAAGCTTATTGGCTACCATAGCGTTATTTATCCTCGTTCTTATCCTTGGCAAGGATAAAATAGTCGTAATCAGCTCGATGGGTGCAACTACATTTATTATATTCGCAATGCCTAAGACTGTTTCAGCGCAAACAAAAAATGTCGTTGGAGGTCATCTGGTTGGCCTGGCTTCGGGAACCATTTTCTATTTCACTACACTGCCATATTTTTTTGAATACCCTCTGGCAGTCGGATTGGCGATTTTACTTATGGTAGCTTTAGATGTTGAACATCCACCTGCCGCCGGTACAGCCCTGGCCGTAGTAATAAACGAGGTCTCCCTCGACGCGTTCATCACCATAATGCTAAGTGCGGTAATCTTATCACAGTGCCGCTATTATCTAAAAGGCTACTTGAAAGATTTGGTATGATTTCGATTTGCCCGGCAAAGATTCAGGCGTAACAATCGAGAATCTCCCCTATCGCAAAGCCATTCAGGATTCCCAGGCCAATATCGAAGGATTTGGGATTATCAGCCGGAATGCTGACGTATTTGAGCCTGATATCCGCAGCAGCAATACCACCGCCTTCATGCTGGTGATTGTTCATCTGATTTACAAACGACGAACCAGCACTTGTTTTGCTGAAAGCAGCAGTACTAATAACTCTACATGAAATTCTCTTTACCACTTCGTCACACCCCAACAAAACGTATATTAGCAAATTTGAGCAGCTAAATCAAGCAAAATCACACTAAGCCAGAACCGCAAACCATGTATTTTTTCTGCTCAGGGCAATGCCGTTTGTGATAAAGTGATATTATAGGGCAGGGAGAAAAAAATTTATTATGGGCACCCATTGAATCTACGGATAAAATATCCTTTGTTTGCGCCGGTTTCGGATTTCAATATTTGGCTTCTGATATAAGGGTCTACTGATGCAGATTATCGCCCAATGCCCCAGTTGTGGTAATAGCTGGCTGCTTGATGCTATTGCCGCCGACCGCAGAATAAGATGCCGGAGGTGCAAAAAATTATTCAAAGTCCCAAATTTAGACGAGGTGCCAAAGGCGGTTAAGGTGATAAAGCAGGCAAAAGGCACTATTTACGTGGACCAGAATGGAAAAACCTACGGCTGAGAACATGGCCTGGGTTCTGCCCGAATGTTAAGTTTATAGAGCGGGCATTTAGGAATAACACATCAATTTCTTTGCGACTTTGCGGTCGGAGTTATTCGGCACATCACTTTTGGCTTTGCAAAGGCGACTTATTAGTACTGGCGGTGGGCGCTTTGGCTGCGGGGGTTCCTTCGACTCGCTTTTCAACTTGTTCGATGCCAAGTGCCTTTTCGATTCTTTCCATTCTTGCGGAAAGCTCCGTTAGTTTGCAGTCAATCAAAACCAATCTTTTAGCGATGTCCTTAACATCTGTATTAATGCCGGTTAGGTTTCTTTCGGTCAGGTTTATAAAGCGGTCCATCATGCGTTCATAGGCATCTATGGCACGAGCCGTGTCAGTTCGGTATTCAGGCAGGGTGATTTCGGGTTTGACCTCATAGCTTTTTTTTCTGCCCTGAATTGGGCCGGCCAACCAGACCACAATTAAACAAGCAACCAGGATTGCACCAACAGTCAATAAATTTTTGGTTTCTTTTGTTTTCATATCAACTCCTTATCGTTCTATTTGTCTTTCTATCATTTCGTTCTTTTAATGGACGCTACACATTTAAAGCATCAGCCCGCCTGTGATTTAATGGAGCTCCTCAAACAAGGTTTGCGGCTCAGCTATGATACGGATGCGGCGTTTCTTGGGCAGCACTTTTGTAAAAATTTCCATTTTTTGGCCGGGTTTTAATTCAAGCTCGAAAATTCCCTTTTCAAAATAATAATATTCCGGGAGATTGTCACTATCAATTTTAAGTGTCCATCCGCCCGGTCGTACCTGGTCAAATTCGAAACACCCTTGATTATCTGTAACGATGCGTCTTACTTCCGAACTGTTTCTAAGTTCTATGACGGTATTTGCCAGCCCGCGGTCTTCGACAAGTTTATCCCCTTCGCCATAGCTGCTGTCTTTCCCGACAATATAACTACGTTCATCGGTGCCGATATTTTTATCGCCCGATGCTATCTTATTATGGCTCCTTTTGTAATCATAAACCATAACCTTTCCTGAGAGTTGGGCAGCTCGCGTTACTGGTATAAGCACCGGTGTTTCTTCACCGCCTCTGACAACCAATTCGATTGGTGTCTTTTGGCTGGGGATTCGGTTCATACCAATACTCGCCGTATCTACGCTGAGGGAGTATACACCGCGACTTACGGAGGGGAAGGTAAAGTTACCGGCCTTGTCGGTTACTGCGGTTAAACCATTGAGCCTGAGTAAACAATCACTAATCGGTTTTCGCGTTTCTTCATCATATACATATCCTTTAACACTGCCCACACTTTTTTTGCGGGCTACCGGCAGACCTAAAGGGATTACGTACTGCACCGCCAAAGCTGTATCGTCTTCTATGTGCGAATTCCTGTACCTCGTATGGCGGACAACAACGGAAAGTTGATGGTCATTAGCAAAAGTATGGTTCAGTCTTAACTCCAGATTGTCTCTGTCACCATGTGATAATCCCTGGTAGTCATTGGTTTGGAAGTTAAGGTTAACGGAGGTCTTATTCGCTATTTCATAGCGAGCATTGACGCCCACAGTTGTACTGCGTCTGCTTTCTCCGGTGAAGTCGCTATTTTTGTCATAGTAGACATAGCCGCTATAGTACTGTTTTTTAGTTGGCCTGAAATAGGCGGAAGCGGTATATCTCTCCGAATTAGAGGTTGAGTCGTCCAGCTCATTTTCTGTCTCGCCAAGCTCCGCAGAGGCATGAAGGGTTAATTTTTCAAAACTCTGGCCTATGCCAAATCTGAAAGTGTCCTCCTGATAGTCGAATGCCGGACTGTCGAGTCGGTCGCAGCGGTCCCGGCTCCGCCAATCAAAAGAAAAGGTCGTATTAGTTTCCATCTTATAGTCTAAGCCCAATTGATAATACTTCTCCAAAGGAGCCGAGTGAAGCGATGGGTCTGAATCAAGGTTATCCTCCTGCCGCCTGAAGTTTGCATTTAGTCTTAAATATTTATTTATGGGAACTGTTAAGCCGGCTGAGATATAATCAAGGTCACTGTAATAGCCGGGATAGTCAGGGCCAGCGTGATGCAATTTAAGGTAGTAGTTGAGCCAATTGTTGCGTCCATAAAGGTGGGCCAGATATGCATTGTCTTTTCCGCTGCCACCTGGCCCTAACGCATACTCAAGGTCGATCTGGGTATTATCAAAAGGCTTAAGCTCTCCCTCAACGCTCGTGATATTACTTACTTTGCCGTCTCTGCATTTTCTAAGGTAATTCAGGCCTACCTTGTATTTGTCATTTATTAAATAATCCATAAAGGCGCCCGTTTCTTCTGTGCCAGGCTGCCGCCAGCGTGTTTTCATATGGTAAGCTCCCAGGCTGAATTCATCATTAACATTTAGCTTGCCTTCGAGGCCTCTGCCATACAGATAATTTTCAGTCAGCCAGGAGAGACAATAATAACGGTCGCCGAGGCCAAGTGCATAGTCTTCCGTCCAGTAGTCAAGGGTGTACTCATCACGTAACCCAAAGATTGATTTATCCATAACATCAGGACCTCTAAAACGAAACTTGATATGTTTCTTGCCCTCCTCGTCCAAAGTTCCCTCACCGCTAACCTCGGTTTGGAAACCGGATGTATTCTGCTCATTTTTCTCGGAGACATAGCTGAGGGTTACCTCTGTTGGAATTCTGTGAAAATTATCCTGTCGGCCACTTACCCTCGGGAGAATTTCCACCAGACTCGCAGGGCTGGCCATCGCTTTTGTCTGGCTGTCTTCAACCACTTCAACAGTTAACTGAAGACGGTGTTTCATAATCTCAGTTATCTCCGTATCGGTCCTCACAGTCACATTAACCTTCTTTGATTCACCAGGTGCAAGCTTGAATGTATCAGTATCAATAATAAATGGAAGGTTATCACCACTATTAACTTTTATTCTTATACTATTCTCCACATTACTTTGATTTGCAATTACAAAAGAGGCCCGGTAATTTTTACCGGCAATTACCGAGTCGGGAGCATCCAAAAGTTTTGCTTCTAACTTGATAACCGGCGGCACTACTACATAAATAGTATAAAAGTCGCGGACAGAAGGATATTCCCTGTCTGTAACAAGATATGTAATTTCATACTTGCCGGCTAAGGTTGCCTGCGGGACAAAGAAACTTACCAGTCTTGTATCACTTACATTTGATTCTAATTCAAAGGGGAAATCTTTAGTAATAAGTGACCACCCTTCAGGGAGTTTCACTTCAGAGATGAATTCTCGGGTTTGGGAGGTCGAATTGGTTATGCGAAAGGCAGTAGTTACTATATTCCGCGGTTCTGTCTCAATCAGCTCTTTTCCAGTTGGTCTTACCTCAATATTTGTCCATTGAGCATAAACTAATGCAGCCACTGACAGGCAAACATAAGTTATTAATGAAATCCTTCTCATTATTTATTGGATAAATTCTTCTCATTCTTCGAATTTCAAGGTATAGTTGGCCCCAAAAATATAATCCCCTCCACAGTCGGCCACCATCAGAGCCTTGTAATTGTCATTTGGTACATCAGTTATATCTATTTTGTATCGAACAGATGTATCCGGGTAAATACGCTTCGTCCCACCCTCGAACCTGCCAATGCATGTGCCGTTTTCATCATAGATTTCGAGCCACAGAAGCGGCCTTAGCCATCTCTGCCCGATATTTTCCACATCCACCTGGAAAATTCTTCTTTCTGCTTCCCTTATAAGTTCTGTTTTTAAAAATTTAAGTTGTCTCTCGCCGGTGTCACCGATATGTGTAATCATCTGGATACCGTAGCGAAAAATTTGAGTTACACCTATTTTGGCTTTGTTCTTTTCCGGCTGACTACTCTGCAGCGAGCTTTCAGGTATCCCCTCAACCATAAGCATACTCCAGTAGGTTCCCACAAGGTTCGGGTCGCTGGGAACCTTCACGGTGTAATTGACCGTTGATGTATTGTGGGGCGGAATTATCGACCAATGCGGGTTAAAACTGAGCCAGTCGGCATTGGAGCGTTTCAATTTGCCGGGTGGGCCATAATTGTTGGTGCCATCAAAACAAAACTTATAATCGGTCTGGTAAATCTTTACTTCCTGCGGCTCGGCACTGGCATTTTGAACAACGATGGAGCCTTTGTAAACATCGCCGGGGCCTGGATTTGATTTTTTCTCATGGGTTAAGCTGCCCACGATGGATATTCCTGCGCTGGTTGCTGGCGGTACCAAAAAGCAAAAAACCAGAGCAAAACAAATGTTTCTTATTTTCGTATTCACTGTTATTCGCCCCCACTATGGGCCAGAAACCGTATAACAAACCGTGGTCTTATAAGTATCAGGAGGTACCTGTATCGAAACCCCCATAAGTTCTAACTGGACAGTTATAGCACTTCTATCGCCAATACCGCTGAAAAAGAGCTGGCTACCCGTTACTTCCTGATAAGTACCGCCGTCTGCGATACTGCCAGAGCCCTCGCCATCAGAGGTCCTTTGAATGTACAGGTGCAAATCACTACGCCAGTTGGTATCTAATTTTTCAACGTACACTTCCCAGCTACCAGCGGTGTCTGAAATATTTATGGACACCGCATTAGTGGCGCTCTCATAGGTGTCTATCAGGTCGCTTCCGGCACCGGCCTGTAAATCCGAAGAATCTATGGTCTCAGACCAGCTACCCGTTGCCGAGATTGATATGGCCCAGCATATTCCGCCGGAGTAAATAAGTAAGGACGACAGGATTATACATTGAATTACTTTTTTCAATTTTGCCTCTCTGGGGGGGGGGTCTTCAAATACATTTATTGCATTTGAGCCCACTTAAACAGAAAAAGACGGAGTCTAAGAGCAACCAAACCGACATTTTCAGTATCCTTTAAATATCATCGGTGAGTGTCCATGTAACTGTCTGCGAGACGTCCGTGTAGGGATCTACCATTGCGCTTACTTCTGCTGTGAAAGTGATGGTTTGAGCAGATGTATAGGTGTTTCCTATTGCTGTTACAAAATCATAGTCAGCAGTTGCTGCGGTAAATTGTGTTTTACCTTCAGAAGTGCCGTCGTCACCACCCGGAGCTGCTACTGTTGCATACAGGTTAATTCCACTAAACAGTGCGTCTATCTTGCCTGTTATCTTTTTCCTTGCCGCGCCAACCGCGTTGCATGTCCAGGCCATTGTAGTGAGAGCTTCCGTCTCGTCTGCAGGTAAATCACCAGGGGTCGCAGGAAAAGTAATTTCCAAAGTCCCCGGGTCACCGCTTACAGCAAGCTCAGAAATCTCACTAAAAGTAATTGTGACAATCTGTTCAGCGGTATTGCCTGCCATTACCACACATGGAAGCACCACGACAAATGCTGCCAGTAACAAAATTTTAGTTGTTAAAGTTTTCATGAATTAACCCTTTTCATTCATCACGACATTTCGCTTTTAAGCTCCGGTTTTCCATTAACTTAACGTTATTTGGTAAGTCCCGTTAGTCCCGTAAGGGATGCCTGCCGTAAGGCATCTTGTGGATTACGGCAGGATGGCCAAGTCCATTGCAAAAACCCGCCATGAAGTTACTCGTCAAATTCTAACGGTAATGTAACTTCGGAAAGTACCTGATTTGACCATATCAAAGACATGGCTACAAAGACGATGGCATCATTAATTTTGCTCGCTTGGGATTGCAAAAACTGCCGTTTGAGTTCACGGATGAAAACATCATTCTGGAACCAACTTTGACCCCGTTAGAAAAAAACCCAGTTTTTTGGGCGGTGTAAAAATACATAGCGAAGTGGGTCAAAGCCCCGCCCGAGTTTTCTAACGGGGTTGAGCTTTAATCCTTCCACTTTATTAGCTCAGGGTGTATATCCTGCACAATCGTGTTTGCCGGCTTTATTCGGACGTTTAAGCCTTGGCCGCCGTACCCTTCTATCGCAAGACAATGCCTATAGGACACCTCACCATCTTGCTTGGATGCTGACTCCATGGGAAGTATTTTATAGGTCTTGTTGTTATCATACATGTAAAAAAGCTCGACATTGAAGAGTTCCGGCCGGGCCTGGCCGAATCGAACGCTGCACTGGACCTCCATACTTTCACCTTCTGCTAAGCGACCCTTTTTTTCAGTGCCGGTCGAAAACGATGTTATCCTGATGTCATTGAAGTGTCTTAAAACTTCCTTTTCTTCCTGGATGGCCTGTTTGAGTAATTCGTGATTGCCATCGGATATGCGAGCTGAATCCTTTATCGCAGGTATATAGAATTTTTCAAGATAATCATGAAGCATCCTGTTCATATTGAAATTTTGACAAACTGAAGTTATTGAATTTTTCATCATTGTCACCCACCTCTCGGGGACATCCGTATCGTTGCGACGGTAGTATAGCTCGGTTATCTCATGCTCCAGAAGGTCATACAACTGATTTGCGTCAGCTTCCCTTTGTAAATCCGCCCTGTTGTACCGTGTACCCGCAGTTATTGCCCAGCCGTTATTGCCGTTGTAGCCTTCCGGCCACCATCCTTCAAGCGTACTGAGGTGTAAAACACCATTCATCGCAGCTTTCATGCCGCTGGTTCCGCTGGCCTCCATTTCCTGGTCCGGATTGTTCAGCCATATATCTGCACCCCAGCAAAGATGCCTCGCTATATTCATATCGTAATTTTCCAGGAAAATTACTCTGTCTTCTACATTGAACTCTTTAGCAAAATCGATTATCTCTTTAATCATCCCTTTGCTTGCCGTATCCGCAGGATGAACTTTCCCCGCAAAAATCATTTGTACCGGCTTTGCCGAATTGGTCAGAATCTTACTGAATCGTTGCTTATCTCTGAGAATCAAAGTCGGTCTTTTATATGCCGCAAAACGCCTGGCAAAAACTATCGTTAGATAGTCGGTATTAAGCGACAGGTTTACATCCGGTTTTCTAAGACTGGAATGTTCCTCGGCGAGTGGCTGGTGGTTGAATTGCCTCCTTATGAAGTTTATTAAATCCCTTTTGTTTCTGCGATGTTCTTCCCATAATTCCTCGTCCGGAATATCATAAACGGTCTTCCAGACATCTCCCTTCTTATCGCAATGTACATAATGAGGCCTCAGATACCGATTAAACAGTTCATTAAAAGGCTGGCTTATCCAGGATATATGTACACCATTGGTAATAGCTTTTATGGGTATTTCCATCGTCGGCCTTTCCGGGAAAATGCCAGACCACATCTTCCGAGACATTTGAGCATGCTGTTTTGAAACACCGTTAATATATCGGGAGAACTGCATTGCAAAGACCGGCAGCCAGAAAACATCTGTATTGCCACTTACGCAGCCCAGACGTGCGACTTCATCAAACGCAAGTCCCATTGCTTTAACCTCCGGCTGGAGATACTTTTTAACCAAATCGGTATCGAAATTTTCATTGCCTGCTATAACAGGCGTGTGGGTTGTAAACACCGTCGAATTTCTTATGATGGCCTTTGCTTCGGGAAATGAAAACTTCTGGTTTGTCATCAAGTCCCGCAGTCTTTCTATGATGGCAAAAGCCGAATGTCCCTCATTGAAGTGATAGATTTTGGTCTTTATTCCCAAAACCTCCAAAGCCTTGATACCCCCAATTCCCAAAACCAGTTCCTGCTGTAGTCTTTTCTCGCGGTCACCCACATAAAGCTCATTAGTGATATCACGCAAATGGGAAGGATTGTCTTCTATGTCCGTATCAAGCAATATCAGCTTCGATTTGCCGACATCGATTTTCCACAGCTTAACTTTTACATCCTCATCCGCAATCCTTACTTTAACGTGAGCCCAGTTGCCCTGCGAATCTTGCAATTCCTTAACAGGGACAAGATGGTTTTCGAACCTGTTAAACGTTTCCTGCTGATACCCATTTATATCTATATGCTGGGTGAAATAACCAAACTTATACAACAATCCAATACCAATAACAGGCATGCCCAAATCGGAAGCACCCTTTAGAAAATCTCCAGCTAAGATACCCAATCCACCGGCATATATCTGTATGGATTCGTGAAGGCCGAATTCCATTGAAAAGTAGGCGATTACCTCATTCTCTTCGAAATTACACTCGCTGGCATACTCGTCTTTGAAAGTGCCGGGGTACTGGAGATAATTTTGAAATCTTCCCCATACCTTTTCAACCTCGCTCAGAAAGCCCCCGTCGCTCGATAGGTCGCTCAACTTTTCTTTGCTGAGACTATGCAAAAGCTTTAGAGGATTGTGATTAGCCTCTCTAAAGATTCGAGAATCTATACGATAGAAAAGCTCTATCGCTTCATGATTCCAGGTAGACCATACATTAGAAGCCAGCTCATATAAACGCTGCAGGTTCTCCGGCAACTTCGGGTAAACGAAAATGCTCTTAAAAGCCATATAATTCTCCCTTAGCCAATTTTTTGCTGCCTATTGGCCCATCATGATTATCATTCTTTCTAAGGTTACACCTTGTAAGAGCAGACCTTGTCTGCAAAAAGTTATATAACCTTGTTGGATTAGTCGTCAAATCCTCGCTGCGAATCAATTTCGGAAAACACCTGATTTTGTACAGGATGAACTGTAAAAAAACTTTAGACAGGAGATTTTGAAGAACTGCTCAAAAGGAGGACAAAATTAAAAAACCACAGCATAATTGAAGCTATTACACAACTCCCATAGCGATAGCGCGTCTGACTAAATCAGCCGCATTATGGGCTCCGAGTTTGCGCATAAGCCGGTTGCGATGGTATTCAACTGTTCGCTCGGCTCGATAAAGTTTCTGAGCTATTTTCTTATTGGTATTACCCCTGACAATCAATTTCAGAATTTCTGTCTCACGTTCGGTCAGGTGTTCAGCAGGCCTAATACCGACAAGCGCATCTTCAAGAATATCATCAATCGTCGGCAGCTTTACATCTGCAGCCGATATTTGATTTACACCTGAATGCCCCCCCGTGCATACAGGTGGTTTTTCATCAGTAAATGAAACGCTTTCTTTCGCCAACAGGCCCGTATTATCAGCCATTACTCTCTGCCCCACTATAATGTTAGGCACTTAAAAAACGATGCGCCGCAATTGACAGATACTCTTCATATTATTGTCGAAGACAAAAGACCAAACTTAAGTGGTTTATAGCTGGAAAAATTTAAAAAAATTGCAAAACTGCCGGAGATTACCCTGGCTGGGCGCCGCGGCGACCGCTAAACTATCTGCAAAACCTGACAAGGGAAAAGAATACTACAAAGAGATGACATTTCTAATCCCGCCCTCTTCGGTTCCGAACTCACCGCAGAGAGCGTAACTATTATAGAGTTTCAAAGTTTATCGAAGCCAGTAGTTAGTCCGAGCACTAATTGCTCTATTGCCACGTTGGCTTTTGTTTGGCCGGTTTTGATGGCGTAATCAATCGCCGCTAATTTTTGCAAGGTTGCACCAATCTGCTCTAAGCTCATCCTGCCAAGCATTGCAAAAAAGCCGTTTGTGTTTCCCCAGATTCTTAACCTGCCCGCAACATCAGCAGGGCTGTGTCCCCCTTCAAGAAGAACCTTGGCATTAAACATCCTGCGAAAATGAAACGCAAAAGCACCAACAACAGTGTACTCAGCGTTTTTATCCTCGGCGAACATATTCCTCAGCCGAGAAATCGCGCCAGCGGAACTGCCCGCCAAACAGGAATCAATGACCGCAAAGGCACCGTATATGCGATTATGTCCAATCAATGACTCTATATGCTGGACGTCAATAACCTTTTCGGCATCTGTAAACAGCGCCAGCTTGTCAACTTCACTATAAAGTATCGGCAACTCATCACCTATACACTCAACCAGAATTTCAGCAGCATTTTGAGCTAATCTCTTTCCGTGTGCCTGCCGGGCATAATCAACCAAACGCCTCTGCAATTGCCGTCCTTTGGGCTGCGTTACCGTTATGAGTTTGCCGCTGCCGGCAAGCTTCTTAGCTAATCTCGTTCGTGTATCCCAGTTGCCAACCGTCAGAATTAGTATGCCGGTAGGACAGGGGCTGTCGAAATACTTTTCAAGTAACTCACGATTTTGAGAAATGAATTTGTCCGCCCGCCTTACCAGGACTACTCGCTTTTCCGTTAAAAAAGGTAGTGTCCTCAGCTCATCCAGAACATCAGAAATTGAAACACGGTTTGGGTCAGCGTCAAACACCCCTGTCGCTCTTTGCGACGCTTCTATCAATTCATCAAGCAGCTGCTGACAATATAAATTGACCAGAGATTCATCCTCGCCGGCTATAACATATATCAGCTCATTTCCTTTCTTCGTCTTTGTCTTACTCTCGGCCATTTGAGCTCACACCGGCAAAGGGCTATCTCGATTTGCGAGTTTTTTTCTTAACCTTTTTCCTGGGTTTAACTTTCAGCCCGGACTTAGATTTGGCTTTTGGCTTAGCTTTGGCTTTCGGTTTAGATTTAGTTTTAGGCTTAGTTTTAGGTTTTTGTTTGGCCTTCGCCTTCGGCTCAGGTTTAGGTTTAGCTTTCGGTCCTGATTTGGCCTTAGCTTCAGATTTCAGAGCAGGTTTTTGATTATTATCTGTTTTTTCTCCCGTTTTGACTTCATCCGATTCACCAACTATTTTTTCGGCTGCGACGAGCTTATCGCCGGATTTGAGCTTGATTAAACGCACGCCCTGTGTATTCCTGCCAATCGAGCGGATTTCGTCAAGGCCTGTACGAATTATCATCCCATTTGCGGTTATCAACATTAAATCATCGTTAGCCTGAACCGCTTCGAGGGCAACCACCTTGCCGTTGCGAGCGGTAGTTTTTATGTTTTTAAGGCCAATTCCACCTCGGCTTTGAGACCGATAGTTTTCAAAACCGGTGCGTTTGCCATATCCATTTTCGCAGACTGTAAACAGGGCGGCTTTTTCTTCTACAATCACCATACCGACCACAGCATCACCCGAACGAAGCCTGATACCTTTAACGCCACGCGAGGCACGTCCCATTGAACGAACCTGTTTCTCATCAAAGCGTATCGTCATCCCTTCTCGTGTACCAAGCACAATATGATTGGTTCCCGTGGTCAGCGTAACTCCAATCAAATCATCGTTAGGGTCGAGATTAATGGCAATAACACCGGTTGACCTCGGGTTGCCGTAAGCTGACAACTTCGTCTTCTTAATAATGCCATTTTTCGTAGCCATAACAAGCTGTCGCTGCATCTGCTCGTCTTCACCCTTGAAACTGCTGACATTAATTATCGAGGCAATCTGCTGATTTGCGAGTTTGAGCAGGTTGACGATATTTCTGCCTTTGCTCTGCCTGGACATACTGGGAACGTCATAGACCTTCAGCCAGTAGCATTTGCCGCGATTTGTAAAAATAAGCAGATAATCATGCGTAGAAGCAACAAATAGGTGCTTTATGAAATCACCTTCTTTGGTATCCGAGCCGATGATTCCTCTGCCGCCCCGCCCCTGTCTGCGGTATGTGTCCATCGGCATTCGCTTAACATATCCGCCATGACTGACTGTAACAATAACTTCCTCTTCGGTTATCAAATCTTCGATATCCAATTGCTCAACTTCGGCTGCGATTTGTGTCCGCCTTTTGTCACCATATTTTTCTTTTATTTCGTAGATGTCCTCACGAATGAAATCCATCAGGATATTCTCATTGGCCAGGATTGCTTCGTAACCTTCTATCTGCTCAATAATGCCAGCGTATTCTTTGGCTAGCTTTTCCATCTCCAGGCCGGTCAATCTCTGCAGCTGCATCGTCAAAATCGCATCGGCCTGCGGACCGGTCAGGAAATGTTTGCCTTTGGTTTTTTCTTTAATAAAGTTCTTTGGCAGAATTTTTTTAAGTGTAGCCACCTCAGCCAGCTTCAGCGGCTTTTTCATCAGGTTCAGCTTCGCGGTTGGTGCATCGGGTGACTTTTTTATCAGCTCAATGATTTCATCGATGTCACTAACGGCTAAAATAAGCCCTTCCAGAATGTGGGCCCTGTTCCTGCATCTTTTTAATAAGAACCTGCTTCTCCTGCGGATAACTTCTTTGCGGTGGTCAATAAAGCAACTGAGTATCTGCTTGATATTAAGCGTTTCAGGCCTGTTACTGACCAGTGCAATATTAGCGATAGCAAAAGTGCTCTGCAAAGGGGTATAACGGTACAGCTTGTTTAATGCAACTTCGGCATCGGCATCCTTTTTCAAGTCCACGACAATCCGCAGCCCATGGCGGTCCGATTCGTCCCTGACATCGGCAATTTCAGTAATTGTGCCCTTTTTAACACATTCTGCAATTTTGGAGACAATCGTGGTCTTAACGACCATATAGGGTATCTCAGTTATGATAATATTTTGCCGTCCCCTTTTGCTTATTTCGATATCCACTTTGCTTCGGACTGTCAAATGGCCTTTGCCGGTGGTGTAGGCAGCTACAATACCATTTCTACCGCAAATGATTCCACCTGTTGGAAAGTCCGGGCCTGGCAGGCACTTGATAATATCCTTGAAACCACAGTTAGCATCTTCAATGAGCAATAGCAGCGCGTCACAAACCTCGGCAATATTGTGCGGCGGGATATTAGTGGCCATTCCGACGGCGATTCCGGTCGAGCCATTGACCAGAAGATTCGGAAACTTCGAAGGCAAAACCGTCGGCTCGGTCCGCGTTTCATCATAGTTTGGCACAAAATCCACGGTATCGTGGTTAATATCTTCAAGTATTTCCATTGCCGGCGCAGCCATTCGTGCCTCAGTATATCGCATAGCAGCCGGCGGGTCCGCATCGATACTGCCGAAGTTACCCTGCGGATTTATCAATGGATAACGCATATTCCAGTCCTGGCCCAAACGTACCAGCGTTCCGTAGGTCGCCTGGTCGCCGTGCGGATGATAGTTACCGCCGGTATCACCGACGATTTTGGCGCATTTGCGGTGTTTGCTGCGCGGGCCGAGGTTCAAATCGTTCATCGCAACCAATATGCGTCTTTGCGAGGGTTTCAGCCCATCGCGAACGTCCGGCAGAGCACGCGAGACAATCACGCTCATCGCATAGTTAAGGTAGGAGTTTTTAAGCTCATCGAGAATACGCATCTTCTCGAACCGCTCCGCCGTAGGGCGTCCTGTGGACTGGATTTGCTCAGTTTCTTCCATACTTCGTATCGCACCTTCCAAATACAATATTCTGCATTCAATATCTACGATTAGACTAACCACAAAATGGTAAAAAGTCAAGAAATCCAAACCTGAAATTGATAATTGATTATTGCTTATCGATAACTCAGGTGGTATTCTATCGGGAGTAGCACGGCCATCCTGGCCGTGTTTTCACGGGCTGGAAGCCCGTGCCACGAAGGTAGTTTCATTATGGAATTATCACTGTTAATGAGATTAAGAATCGCCGCAGCGATGGCCACCGGGATTATCCTGATAGGTGTCCTCGGCTGGTCTATAGCAGGACATGATGAGCCATTCGGGGCAGTGTCTCTGAGTGCCGGCAGTATAACTTCAGGCGACCTAATATACTTGGTGGTGTTGGCATTTTTAGCTGGC
>Ga0307433_1000258_pt1 | contig 47322 bp, 45 predicted proteins | sample SalMarWE160210MG_FD_202166 | JGI IMG/M metagenome (GOLD analysis project Ga0307433, IMG submission 202166) | Salt marsh sediment microbial communities from the Plum Island Ecosystem LTER, Massachusetts, United States - WE1603-210 | ecosystem: Environmental > Aquatic > Marine > Intertidal zone >...
CTTCCTCTTTTTTAATTTCATATCCTTCTTCCGCGGCAAAATCTTCGAAACTCAAAGGTCGTTCCATAAATTTATTCTCTATGAATTGATTAAACATTGATTTAAACATCGCCCCCTCTACTCCTCTTTCCTTATACATCTCAAACAGCGCCTTGTTGTCTTTAAACGCTTCAAGTTCAAACTCTGTAATAAAATCATCTCTCGATCTTATTTTATTCTTACTAATAAAATCTTCTATTCTTTCGTTCTTATATTTATTATACCTTTCTTCTAACTCTTTTAACGCAGTCTCTTTTTCTGTTCTCTCAGTTAACGCTTCTCTTTCAATCTCTTTAACTGTGGGGCTTTCCTGTGTGCGAATATTAAATCTAATATGCGTGTAAGCTCTCCCATGCTGTTTTATTTCTTCAAAATCAAAATAAATGTCAGAGTGTTTTTTAAGCTCTTCTTGAGCCTTTTCGATTACCCTTTTTTTAAAGAGAGAATAGCTACTGTATTTATTCTCAATGCCGAGCATTTCTTTTAATTCGTTTATTTTAAAAACTCTATACCCAACTTTCTCAAACTGCTTAAGTAATTCATAAATACGTATAGAGTAAAAACTCTTTAAAGAAAGAACATTTCTAATATCGTATTGGGTAAACCTTTCTTTTAAAGCTAAAAGATATGGCTTTAGTTTTGGATCGAAAGATATATCAACATACCCCTCACCTTCTGCATAATCCGCATGCGAGAGCCAGTTTATCTGTAAAAACCGGTCTTTCCCCTTTTCGTCTTCATAAGAGATTTTAATTACTTTTTTAAGTAAGTCTTCCGTAATCTCTTTAGCGTGGGAGTACTCCCCCTCCGGATCAATTCCCATACGATGAGCATAATCTTTTATGGAAACCTTATACTCCTTAAAATCTTCATCGTCTTTTTTAATTAACGTAATCATATGCAAAATCAACTTGATCTGCGATATCTTTAACTCATATCTTCCCTGAATTAATTCATTTGATTTAACTATAAGGTTTTTACTTTTTGCTTTCTCTTCCATAATTTCTACCTATATAATAATTATATATAAACTACACTTTTTGTCAAGTGTAGCTTTTCACAAGAAATTTGTAGCTTTTAACTTTAAGTAAGGCATTCTAAATAACTCATATATGGTATAAATAGCTATATTTATATAAATTAAAAACAAAAAACAAACAAAAACCCTCTATTTCTAAAAGACTATACCTAAAAAATTATACAACAAGAAAAGTGTAGCTTTTCACAAGAAATTTGTAGCTTTTGCCAAGAAAAGTGTAGTTTTTCACAAGAAGGATGTAGCTTTTCACAAGAAATTTGTAGCTTTTAAACTCTAAAGATATTGTATTGTAAGGGTTTCCGAGCGCGTAAAACCTTTAAAACCTTAAAAACCTCTAAAAGGTTATAGAGAATAGCAAAAACGAAAATGTGGAAAACTCGAGAAATAATAATCAAACGGATTTATTTATATATACCTAATGTAAAAAAACAACCCCACCCCATACTTTTAGGCAAATTCTATTTTGAAGAATTTTTGTTGTATTTATTTATTAAATCCTCTATTGCTTCATTTACCAATTCAGATACGTTTTTCTTCTTTGATCGTATAGCTATAATTTTTATTTCTATTAGAAGATCCGGTTTAATGTAAAAAGTAGCCCTCTCCCCCACTTCACTAATTTTTCCTTCTTTTGTTTGTATATCAGTATGTTTGTATTTTGAGGGTTCTTTATTGCTTTCTTTAAGTTTGAAGGTTTTACCCGGTTTTTTGCTTTTAATCTTTTTTTCTTCTTTAGCACCTATAAAACCAAAAGGGTCGGAACCCATTTTTTTCTTTTTATCTTTCATTTTCCCTCCCTCTTTAATACTTCATTTGCTAATTTTGAATAATCTTCTGCCCCGTGACTGGTTGGAGCGTATTCAAATATTGTTTGCCCGTAGCTTGGAGCTTCAGCAAGACTAATATTTTCTCTTATTAAGGTATTAAAGGTTTTCCCCTTAAAATGTTCTTCAAGGTAATCATTTACTTCCTTATGAAGATTTTTGCCTCTGTGGAATCTTGTTCCTATCACTCCGGAAATCTCCAGTTTATCATTTAACCTTTCTTTAACAACTTCAACCGTTTGGATTAATTTTGACATTCCTTTTAAAGCCAAAAATTCGCAAAGTACAGGCACAAAAATTTTATTAGCCGTTGACAATGAGTTTATAGTCAACTCTCCCAGATTCGGCGGACAATCGATAAAAATGTAATCGAACTTCTTTTTCCCGGAAAAATTATCAACCGCTTTCTTTAATAGATAATCAGATCCGGGAAGCCTTGAAAGTTCTATATCCGCCCCTAAGAGGTTCAGAGAAGAGGGCGCAACCACCAGCAGAGGGTTTTTTTCTATTAGAATGTCCTCAAATTTTTCTTCTCCTCTTAATACTTCGTTAATTGTTCCCTCTAACTCGTCAGCGTTTATACCTAAACTAAATGTAAGATGAGCTTGAGGGTCCATATCAATAACCAACACTTTTTTCCCTTTTTTTGCGAGAGCTGCCGCTAGGTTGACAGTGGTGGTTGTTTTCCCTACTCCCCCTTTTTGATTTGCTATTGCTATTATACGCATCTACCCTCCTTTGTTTGTATGTTTACATACTTGTATAATTGTATGCTTGTATATTATATTTGTTTGTATGTTTACATACTTGTAAGAAAGTATATTTTTTTGTTTGTATATCAGTATGTTTGTATACATACATGTAAGTATACTGCCTTTTTATGTTTTGTCAAGAGGGTGGTTTGTATGTATGTTTGTATGTCAGTATGTTTGTATTGGTATAGGTAATTATACTCTTTTTTTAAGGGGTGTTTTCTTTTATATATGCTCTCCCCTTGACAATAAGTTATTTTTTTCGTATCCTTTTTAAAATGGCAAAAATAATTTTAAAAAACAAAGAATATTCCCTCTACGATTTTGATAGTGAGGATGAATTTGAAAAAGCTGTTATTGAAAATCAAAAATTTCTTTTTGGAGAAGATTCTGTTTATTTAGATGTCAAAAAATGTATTGGGAATCATAGTCGCCGTGGTATACCGGATGCGTTTTTATTGGATTTCTATGACTCCAAACAACCACAATTATATATTGTTGAAAATGAACTTGAGTCACATGATGTTTATTCACACATAACAGAACAAATTGCTCGATTTGGCAGTAGTGTTGTCTCTAATTCCGGTCAAATTAGGAATATATTAGTAAAGGCTGTTAATAAAGAGCCTACAACAAAAAAAGAGATTGAGAAACATCTTCAACAAACTGATTTTAAAACCACAACAGAGCTAATGCTGTACCTTACTGAAAATGATATCAAAATTGTAGTAGCAATCAATGATATAACTGCGGATTTAAATCTTGCTCTCGAACAATTTAAAAATCCTCCAGATATAGTTCTTTTGCAGAGATATGTATGCGGGAATGATATTGCTTATTATTATGAGCCAATGCGAGAAGAAATTGAAGATATTGAAATAGAAAAAGCCAGGACAGGCAAAGCTGTTGAGTTTGATACTGTAGTTTGTGCTGCCTTTGAGGAAGGATTCAAGCAAGCGTATAAGGAAAATGACGCATGGTGGGCGATACGTCTTTCCCAAAAAGCGCGAGAGCAATTGAAATATCTTGCGATCTATGAAAAATCCCCCAAAGCTCAGATAAGGCACTATGCCGAAATAGATAAAATAGAACCTTATAAAGAAACTGGTAAATATAAAATATATTTAAAAAACAAAAAGGAAAGAAAACCTCTTAAACTTAGTACCAATAAGAAAGGCGTAGCCCCTCAATCGCCGCGATACACTACATTACATAAATTATTAAAAGCTAAAAAAATTAGCGAACTTTGGGAATAGAATAAAAGCAAAACAAAAATAAAGTAAGGCCCCTTAAGAGATCCTTCATTCTTTAGAAAAATTAGAAGAAGATTAAAAAACCACCCTACGCTACCGCTTTTTATGCATAATGGCATCTTTGTTTTTTCGAGATAATCGATGGGGGAGACCTCTAATTTAAGCTTTTAAATTAGAGATTTATTTTAACCTTGCGGTTTTAAATCAAATTTATTATCTTACCTCTATGAAGACTTAATTGTTTTCATGATCGCGGCCCCGGCGGAATTTTCCGTCGGGGCTTTCTTATAAATGCAGAGGTTTAAATTTTTCTCTTGCGCGTAAAAAAATTTTTGTTAAGATTTAATATAGTTTTGTCATATTCGACAGACTATTTATTTTCTATAATACCCTGGTGGGAATTTCTCCCAGGGTATTTTTAATTTTCGTTTTTTTCTTCTTGTTTTGCTGTTGTTTTTTTCATAAATTCCACTGCCCAGTTCCGGGCTATTTTACTAAAGTCTTTTGACTTAATTTGGTTGATGGTTCCGTCTCCCTTTTTAAAGAAATGTTGCTCGAGTTGGTAGCTCTGTTCGTATAAATTCTGCCCGGCTAAAAGTCCAATTTTGAAAATCATTTTTGTTAAACGATTGGTCTGCTCTTTTAGATCCTCCGTTAATTCTTGCGTGCTTTTTTTAATCTCCGATTTTATTTTTTCAGTTGAATTCTCAAACTCTTTTGTTTTTTTAAAATCGGAATAAAGCTTAATCGCTCTACGAACAATTTCTGATTTGGATGTCTTTTTAGCCGCTGCTTCTTTTAGAATAATTTCTTCGGTTTCTTTGTTTGTGTATATGTTCATAATATCCTCCCGGTTTAATTCTGTTATAAAAATATATCATATGTAAATATTTGTCAATACTAAATTTTAACTAAAATATGTCATACAAATATGTCATAATATTGCGAAATAAATAACGGGGTAGAAGCTTGCAATAAATAGAACGGCGCTGAGTTATTCACCCGAGTGAATAACTCTTATCTTGCCTATTCTCTTAGCGCGGCAGATTCCTTGTTAGCCAAGCGTCAGAGAATAGGCAAGCCGTTCTATTTTGATAGGGGAGACTGGGTGATTTATTTCGCTATTTTGTTAGTAAAAAAAAGACTGGTACAAAAGGTATCAGTCTAAAAAATAAACCTATTTTTGCGGCACAATTAGTTAAAAAATAGCAGAGCAAAAATCTCCTATTAAGAGAAAATTGAAAGGTATCTTTTCTCTCCTTCTTCTCCGGAAATTCCGGACAAGGTTTTAAGTTTTTTAATTTCAGTAATAATTTCCTTTGCTGTTTTCTCCGGAGAAGATTGAGCTTTTTCGATCAACCGAATTACGCTCGTAGAATAAAAATCCATACCGCATTTTTGGCATATAAATTTAGTCTTTTCTTTCCCGTCTTTTTCAAAAAAAACTCCATTTTTACTTTCGACAAAACTACCTTGAACCGAAGAAAATTTAACAAAAACATTCCCCCCACACCTACACCTTAATCCCTTTTTATGCATAATGGCTTTCTCCTTTTTTTCTTTTTAGATTGAAAGTTGCATTCCTTATTGACATGAACTCCATTTCCCTTCCACTTGATTATCTGTTGATACTCGTGTGTATATCGCGCATTTCATAATAAGTTTTATAACACTCTAATTCTGAGTGCCTCTGAAAACTCCAATTCCCCCTTTTCTAATTTACTTATAAGATCTCTAATATATGATTCGGTAGACAATCCGTTAATTTTGATTTTTGCTTCGAACCCCATTACCTTACCTACCTTAACCAAAGTTCTATTCAGTTCATTCAAAATATACTTCCTTAAAATAGCTTTTGTCCGTTGAAACTCCAAATATCTATAAACTTGATAAAAATCCAAAAACATTTCGCGAAATTTGCCACGACCATCCCAACCTATTTTCCGGGTAACTTTAGCTAGAATAAAATTCTGAACTTCTCTATATCCAACAGAGTCAAAACCTTTCGAAATTCTATTATCCTTCATATCCTCAAGTGCAAAAATTGGGAGAATTGATTCCTGACCTATCAAATAAATTCTTTTTAAAAGTTGTCTATACCTCCTCACTCCGCCTAATTTCCTAGGCATCTTAAGGACTAAAAGCTTTTCTTTAGGAATCACATTAAATCTTTTCTTCTTAATTTGACTTTCTTTTATTAAACTTTTCGGCAAGAATTGCCAATATAAACCAAAAAACTCATTAATACTCTCGTTTAAAATATTTTTAATTCTAAATTTTTTTATCTCTGACTTCAAATTATCGCTAAAGTAAAAAACAATCTCAAAATAAGCCTTCCCAAAGAACGCTAGTGTGTGTGCGGCCTCATTTATAAAATCACTTACACAAGCATTTAAATTGTCTCTTGTCGTTCCAAATCTTGAAGACAGACTCCCTATAATCAAATTCTCCACATCTTCACAATATGGTTCTAATTCAATTGAAAAATCCTTATTTTCTTTCTCTGCTCTACCCCCAATAGGCATAATACCCATACGCAAATCTTCAATAAACATATATGAGGACGGAGATCTATAGAAATCCCTTGTAGTTCGGACCCTTCTTCTAAAGTTTATCACACTCTCAGAGCTTGTCGTTCCAAAATTCTCATTTTCACCCATAAGTTTTAAACACCTTTTTCTTTCTCTAATTCTAATAGTTCTAATAATCTATCTTTATTTCGGTATTCAATATCTCTCGCCTCCGGTCTTTTCAATAAATAAAGTGCTATAAAAATTTCGTCTGCTCCAAATATTGGTAATATTCTACTACCTCTACTAAGGACTCGAATCAATAAAGAACTATGTTTGATATCTGATTTTTCTTCAGAAATTAAGGGTGGCGGGAATAAACCATCAACAAGGCCCTGTTCTTCCAACTCTCTATTTAACTGTAATTCCCAATTGGTTCTCAAAGAATCTCTGGGAAAAAGCATAAAAAGTTTCTTTCTATATTGATATAATTTAAATATATTATCTATCCATGCTTTTGCATTTGGTGATTCCCGAAAGTAAATATCCCAAGTTTCTTCACAAATACTTTTAAATTCCGGTATTTCAAACAATTCAGAATATATTATTGCATAACCACTAAGCTCAATTATATCTAAAATAGGCTCAAACATTAACGCCACTTTTTCGTCAATTTGTGTATTCTCAAGACATCTTCTTATTCTCTCAGGAGCTTTAAGAGAACTTTCAAATAAACTAGTGAATACTAATTTGAAATGTTCCTTTTTTTTCAAAAGCATAAAATCATAACAAGCTTTGCAAATAGTATGGTAAATTTCACCAAAAAGGTCTGGTACATCTTCCTCCCATTCAATCTCAGAAAGCTTCGGCAAACAATTCGCCGAAATCTCTATGAGTTTAATATAAGCATCTTCCAGCTTATCTTTGTATCCTTCCCAATCGAAATAAGGCCACTTTAGAGAATCTCCAACTTTCGTCGCTTTTAAGGAAGTAACTAATTGTTCAAAAGCTATTAATCTATAATTGATTTTATGGTACATTTCCAAACCTCTTCCTGCCAGTAAAGCGACAAAAACAAATTTTTCTCCTTTTAGGAACTTGCTGCATTTATCAACATAAAAATCTTTCAAGACTGCCAACATTTCTTTCCAATTATTTTCTAAAATTTTAAGGAAATGTATAACAATTAACTCTTTAATATACCAATCTGGGGTGACAATTCTTCCTTCTATAGCTTTTTCCAAACTTAGCATTTTTTGAATTTCCTCTAAAGGTTGCAATAAAACAGGGGGAAAACCCATACTATAAATGCTTTTAATTTCTAACCAATTAACATTCTCTATCTTTTCTATTATATGTTCTGCTTTTAAATCCGATATTAAATTCAAAAGCCCCAAAGATAAAGAAAGAATCAAAAGTCCATACGCATCAAAAAGAGCAAGTTCTATCTTTCCTTCATCTTTTTTTGTTATTATTTTTTCTATACTTATTTTTTTTAAATATTCTTCAATAGGGTGAGTTATTTCTCCTATTATAGATTTACCTTTCCCTATTTCAAAATGCTCTCCGAGATAACTTAAATATTTATTCAAAGGCATTAGGCTTTCATGTATGACTTCCAATCTTTTATTTTTAACCATATTTTTATAGGCCATAGAAAGAATCCGTATCGTTTCGTTTTCAATCCAAAAGTGTTCTTCGATAAAATATGGTCGCATAGAAGTGTGTGTGTTTAATGCCATCTCTAGAGAAGAAGTCTCCGATAAGAACCAACTCTTATATCTCGGTGATAGCATAAACCATTTGCTTTTTGTAGGTATAAAAGCCTTTTTATTCTCATACCATTCTAAAAAATCTATAGTTTTTTTAAAGACATTGAAAAAAGATTTCCTTTTTAACGGTCTCGAAGAAGTACAAAATCTATACAAGTCAACAACCGCGTACAGAGAAAAAGAAGCGATTTTCTGATAATGTTTTTGTAATCTAGAATCTTGCCATCCAAAACTTTTTATTGTGACAGAAGTTACAAGTTTTCTTAAGTCATAAAAAATCTGATCGCTTAATTCGGTCGGATCTAGAAATCTAAAAGCTTCCCTCCCCAACTTTATAAAGCAAAAAATACCAAAAACACTTAAAAAAATCACAAAAAATGTTATAAGTATTCCAGGCACACCTCCTAAAATAATATATCCTAATAAAAGCAAACATATAACTGTGAGAAGCGTTAAAATTTTCATATAATAAATGCCTACTCTCTCATTCAGAAAAAGTCTCCTTAGGTTATCCGATACCGTTTTGAAAGCCGAACTAGCAACAACACTGATTGCAGTAAAATATAATCCTAAAAATATCCCTGATATGGAGGCAACGATAGTTAGAAAAGCACTTAAAGATGAAAGATGCTCGCTTAAAGAGACTCGATAGAAATTCAGAAATATTAAGAAATCTTTCCAAAAAGAAGGATTCAAATTTTCTATAGAATTAAAAACAATCTTCTTTTCAACAAATTCAAAAGCCAAAAAAATAAACAAAGCATATAGAAAATCGGAACAAACAAGCTTAAAAATCACTCTACTAAGACTATAGCTTTCATTGATCTTTTCTTTACTGCCTTCCAAATCATAAAAAACCTTGTTCTTAAAGAATGTAAAATATCTAAAGAAATGAACAAATGTCCAAAAAAATCTTTTTCTTGAAAATTTTGAAAACAAAACTTTTATTTTCACTTTTTAACCGTAGCAATAATTAATAATACATATTTTAACATATTTAAAACTATCATAAAAAACATTTTGTCCAAAAGTCTACCAAACAAGAACATCAATTCATTAACTATAAATTTTATTTCTTGAAATCTCTATTTCTTTAATAATACGATATGGATTATCAAATGAAATGTCAACCCTTGTTTTCACCAGGTTAAATAAAAGACAACTAATTTGTGCGTGTTCTAAAATACAAAAATCTCGAAAACAAGAAAAAGGTTTTGGAATTTGATTTAGAGGGGATACGACTTTAAATTCAAAAAGAAGAAAAAGAAAAGTTTAAAACAAATTTTGTTTCAAATTTTTCTTTTGATATTAAGGAAATAAATTTTTGTTGAACAGATAAAAACTACTACAAAAAAATCAAGATCGGATTTTTTATTTTTCCGTATCGATAATAACAGATACAACGTCCACTTGAGGTTTGTTTCCGAATAAGAAATTCATTCCCTGGATAGAATCGTATTCCCATTCTCGAGATTTGGCTTCATCGATAGCTTTAGTTTTTTTTCGCCCGGACCAAAATGGAAAATTAAATAAGTCTATTATTGTATCTATAATTTTTTCTTGATGATCTTGTGGCAAGTTTTCATAATTTCTCATTGTACTCTCCCGTATCCTTCTTTTTCTCGAAGTAACACTTTTTTATTTTTTCAAAATGGTAAGGTTTTAATTTTAATGTTCGCATTAATTCGGCAACCACCTCGGCAGGCTCTTTTACCTTAACGGACTTTTCAGATTTTTTTCTGATATTATCCTCAGCGATATCGATTTCATATCCTTTGTATTTTTCTCCGGAAATGTAAATTTCGTTAAACATTTTTTCTCCTTTGTTTTTTCTTTTTTTCAAACTTCTCTCTTTTCGTTTTCTCCCACCGGAGTATTTCTTCCCCTTTAATCCGATACCAGGGGCGGGGTTTTATTCCTTTGTTAATATCCTTTGCCTTGAGTTCCGTAGTTTTGTTAATCCGGATTCTTACCTCAAGAGGGGAGAGTGAATATTTCTTAGAGAAGAAGGAAGTTTTATACCATTTTTCTGGATCTATTTTAAATTCAGATTCGTTTATTTCTTCCTCTAAAAATTTCAGAATTGATGCTCCTTTAACTCTATATCGAGCAAGTTTTGAATTTTTTTTGGTTACGTCGAGAACTTCTTCAAAATTCTCTTTCCGGATTCTATCCTCGGTAGCTCGCATTTTGAGGGAGATTTTTTCTGAAACGAAACTCACCGGATAAAAAATCTCCGAGTCGATTTTAAGGCTATTTACTTTCATAATCTCCAAGATTAAAATCCAGGCTTTCTGGGTCGAACTCTATATTAAAATTGCTCTGTGGCAGCTTAGATATAATTTCCCATTTGAAGTTTTGATAATGCCCCTTGTATCCTATCTCGAGACAGATAGCCAATGCGAGCTGAGCCGGGCCACTGCCACCATAGCCCCACGCGAAACCATCCGGTGAATGATTTCGGACAGCCTGGCTTTTCTCCGGAGAAAGTTCCTTATCATTTAAAAAAACTTTCCTCGTTTTATATTCTCCTCTTAATAAATATTTAAACACTATTCATTTACTCCTTTCAACTTTTAAAATTAATTCGGTATCTTTTCGAGCATGAGTTTATCATTGCAATAATATCCACTTAAATTAGACCACGGTACATGACCTTTAATAAGAGTTATTTCTTTCGTTCTTTACCTCTTCTCTTAATCAATTCATATATTAAAATTAAGATAAAACCACCGGTGAAACCAACAGTTGTTGCCGGAAATATTTCTCCTTTAGTTCCTCCCAATATCGATAAGGATACCCCGGTAAGCAAAAAACAATTCCCTAAAATAACCAGTGTGTATTGAGTCTTTTTTATAAACTTAGCGAAAAGAAAAATTCCAACTATTGATAACCCAATCCCGAAAAAATATAAAAAGGTATACATTTTTAAACCTCCTTTTAATTGCCAAAAAGAACAATAAAACATTACCATTATAATACAATACACAAGGATTGTCAAGAGGGGACAGTATCGAAAATATCGAGCAAAAAATGTCTTCAGGTAAAAAATTTTGCTTTGAGCACGATGGGTTGTTGTTCCCTTGATTTTTTTAGTAAAAGAGAAGAAGGGGAGAGCCCCCCCTTCTTTATGCATAATGGCTTTTTTTAGGGTCATTATGTAAGCTATCTTTTTCTCCTAAAATATAATCAACTGCTTTCTGTGCTCTGCTCGCTGCGAAGATTAGCATTTTAGGGTCTTGTTTTATTTTTTTTAGCCAACCCCTAATGTAAGCCGAACTATTTCCCATTACTGTTTCACCTATACCCGCAATATTAGCAAGAAAGCTTGCCCCCATTTCAGCGGTCAGCTCTTCTAGTCCATAGTCGTCCTTTTCTCCTAGTAAACCCGATAGATTTCTATCGAGGCGCTTTTCGTGGCCGGTTGAATGTATAAGCTCATGAAAAAGAGTTGAGTAATATTCTTCTGCGCTTTTAAAATTATCCGGGTTTACCATGCCAATATAATCTTCTAAAGGGTCATAAAAACACCCGCTTATGGCTTCTTTAATAGGTGGTTTGTCCTTGTATTTAGAAACTATCTTTTCACATTTTTTGATAGGGTCGAAGTCTATTTGTTTAGTCTTTTCTTCGGGGATTAAATGAGCGAGCCCTTCTGTCTGAGCCACATTAAAAACCCGGTAATATCTAAGTATCGGAATTTTCTTAAACTTTTCTACTTCTTTGCCTTCTCGAGCTTTCTCTCTTTCAATTTCTTTTTCGGTCTTTTCAACCTTATACATTTTCCAATATACTACTTCTGTGCTTTTTTCTCCTTTCTTAACGTGCCCACCGTTTTCTTTTGCTTGTTTGTAGGTTAACCAGTAAGGTTGTGGAGAGTTCTTTAGTATAAGTAGAAAAATATTGATACCGTGATAAGGTCTCATAGAAATAAGGTTACAAGGCCGTAGGGTCTGAGTTTTCCAGGGTTTTTTCCAGGGGATAACTTTCTTTTCTAATTGTTCAATGATTTGATTTGTGACTATTTCAAAAACTTTCATCTTTCACCCTTTTAATGTTTGTACCAGTCGGGTGGATATTCGGCTTTCCCGTTCTCTTCTACGTGTTCAATAATAGCTTTTGCCGTCCAACTTTTTGGTAGGTGTTTTCTCATCTTCCTAATTTCTCCCATTAAATAACCGTGCTTTAAAAGATAGTAACAAATAGTAGCTTCCATTAAGTGCGCGTCCGGTATACCAATCAAAGGAATATACAGTCTGTTTTTTCCTTTGTCGTAAATAGGTTTCAAAACTTGAGCTAAAACATATTCCGGGCGTTCTTCCTTTTTTATTTCTTTTCCGCCGTTCATCTTAATAAATTTTATATGATGGCATTCTTGCCTTCTATATTTCCAGACAGGGCAGGAACAGCCCCAATTGCCATTCTTGTCCAGGGCAACAATCCAAGTTTGTGTCGTCCCTTGAACTTCCCAACGTTTTATCCATCTATCTTTTTTAATAACTTTATTCATATTTCCTCCCTTAAAGGCTATTTTTATACCCGATTTTTTTACATATTAACTTATCAAAGAACATATTTAATTGTATGTATATATATAATATACGCATTTTTAGGGATTTGTCAAGTTTTTTCCTTAGATTCTTTTCGTCTGTAGTTGTTTAATTGTAAGTATTACAGGAAAAGTTGTAAAGATTTTAATAATATTTAGTATAAAATCGGATAAAAGCCTTCTATTTATTAAAACCCTTGCAATATAAGCCTTTATGCGAATGTGGAAAACTCAATGAAAAGAGGGTAATTTACCTTAAAAAACTTATTTTAACCTAAAAAACCTTTTTAATCTCTATTAGCAATTTGGGATAGGTTGTGTTGTCTTAGAAAAAAAGAAATTTAAAGCGTAGTAGTTGTCTGTGGTAATGTGCTGAAAAATTACCATATATGATTTTTCTGCAAAGATTGTGTGTAAACTCTCTACGAACGTAGTGAGGAGCGACGCAGAGTGAACGGGCAAGGTTTGCGGAGCAAGAGAGAACTCAAGAAGTAGAGAGTGCAGGCGCTACGCTGGAGCGAACTGCACATTTTTCCGCAATTTGGCATTTCCACAGAGGGGTGGAGTGAGGTTGGATATGGGATTAGCTTTCGCGAAGTTAAAAACTCCTCCAGGAAGAGTAAAAAAGAGCTATAAACCGAGAAATTCTCGCTGGGAATTTCGAGGCTCGTCTCGGGGAAAGGAACTTGTTTCCTGAAGCCGAGATTTTAAGGCCTTTTTTAGCATGGTCTTGAACCGAAGAAGTTTTCTGTGTAGTTTGATTCCTCGCGTCTTTGTCGCCGTGAACGGTCAGTGATGGGGGATAGTTGTATTTGTGGTAAAGAGGAAAAGTCGAAATGTCGTTGAAATCAAGAAATTCTCGCTGGGGATTTCGAGGCTGGTTAGATTTTTCGGAAGTATGGAGAAAAAGATAAATTTAAGGTCTTTTTTAGCATGGTCTTTCTCTGAGAGGTGGTTTCGCTGGTGTTGTATTATTTCTCGGTGGAATTGTTGAAAGTTTATCCTTTCAATATTTCCTTCGAGATAGGGGAGAGGAACTTCTGGAGCGCAAGGTATCTGATAGAAAAAGCGTCTCGGAAGGATAGCGGGCACGGTTTTCGTAAACTTTAGTTTCGGAAAGAGCTTACCTGAGAGTCGAGTAGTAATTTCCTCGCTGGGGAAATTAACTGCGTCTTTTATCTTCAGATTCTTTGTGCGACCCCTGTTTGGGGGGCTGGGTGGAAATTTCTTGGCTGTTACGGTGAAATATTTTCTAAAGTTTGGGGTTTTAAAGGGGTTTTTGGCAACAAGGTTTCCGTAAAAAAGAAAGAAATATTTTTTTTGTAAAAAATCGCAGAATAGCCCCTTGACTTATGAGAGTCGTTTTTTAATATAAGGATATAAAGTAAAAACAGAGAAAAGCGCGAACTTTTCCCTGTTTATTTAAAAAATAATGATTACATATTTATACTATTCATATAAGAGAGTTTTGTCAAGGGGTTTTGTGATTTTTTGTCACGAACCTTATAATCTTTACTCTGTTTTTCCTAGAGGGCCACCAGAAGTTTAAGGTATATGTTAATAATTTATTGGTTTGAGAATATACTTCTTAGGATGACAACGTATCTTAAACTTTATATAAGGAGAATAAATGACTGAATTTGAAATAAAAGACGACATAAAAAACTATATGGATAAAAATGGGGGATACTACTCAAGTTGGTATGTGGGTATTTCCGAAGAACCAAGGAATAGGTTATTTAACGGGCACAATGTTGAAGAGAATAGCGATGCATGGATTTATCGTCAAGCAACAAGCTCTATTGTTGCCCGACGGGTAGAGAAATATTTTTGTACTATAGTAGGAACTGATGGAGGCTTAGGGGGTGGGGATGAAGACGCTCGGTATGTATATGCTTACAAAAAGAATTCTCATACACGTCCATAAGTAACTGAAGTTTCCTTTAATAAAAAGGGAAGGGAGTTTTGTCTCTTCCCTTTTTTGTTCTTAAGGATTGCAGATTTTGCAGGGGCGGTAGCCGGCGTTTATTGCTTCTTCTCTCGAGTAAAATATTTTTGTACAGTTTTTGCAGTTGTAGTATCTACAGCTTGATTTATGGAATATTTTTGATTTGGTGTTGCCGTGATAGACTCCTCCGGATCCGATTTGTTTTGTCTCTTCTTTTTGGAGAATGGGGGAGAGGGTAGCTGTACTCAGGAATCCCGCAAGACCTGGTTTTTGTTTTTCAATTACGTTTTCGATATTGTCCGGGAGTTCGTTTAAAAAATCAAGATCGGTTAGTTTCTCGATACTGTCCACTGGGACCTGGTAGTCCTCGATGTCTCCTGCCGGTTTTTTGTTAGGCATTAAAAAAGATATCGCTTTTATTTCTCCGTTTTTTGTTACAATGATTTTATAGAAGTGAGTCGGTACCCATACCCGGTTTGTTCCGATTCTCCCAAGACAATCTTTTTTCCCGTCGCCATCGATGTCCATAAAAACGGGTCCCGTAATTATCCAGGACTCTCCTTTGGCCAGGGTAAAGTTTCTTGCTTTTTCTTCTAATATTCTCCATTTGTATCGATTCAGTCCTGCTTCCTGAGGGCACATATTTGAGAGGTAAAAAGATTCGCTCATTGCTTTTTTGCTTCGCTTCATATCTCCCGCGGGAGCCATGTGTCCCCGGTCGTATCCACTTTTATAGTAATCGGAAAGCTCGGCTCGTTTACCCTTCGGAAGCTCCGGATCCGGACGGAAGTTGTCTGTCCTGCCGGTTGTTCCCTGCAGGTCCTCTTTTGTTAGGTGGTAGGAGACCCACAGAGAGACTTTTTTGTTTCCGTCGTGGAGAAGGGTGTATGCTTCTCTGTTGATCAGTTGGCCATCGATGCCGGGGATACCCCAGTAGAGATGTTCGTTGGTTTGGGTTGATTCGAAATCTGGTTGGGTAGCTGGTTGATAGGTACAGGAAAAGAGAAGAAGAAGAGCTATTGGAATTAGTTTTTTCATTTTAGTTATTACCGTTGTTTAATTAATTATTGAAAGAATCTGTCTCTCTTCCTTGGCAGTCGATTTCCGAGCGTAAATAAAATAGTTAGTCGTACAAAATAATTCAATTTTTAATAAACTTTTTTGATATTTTTACTTAAATTACCTACAATATTATCGACTGTTGGAGTAATTGCCTGACCTTTAGCTTGGAAGAATGCTATAATTCGCCCAGAGCTTCTTTATTTAAATTTAACTAAGGCTTTATCAGCAATCCATCCAGCCAAAGGATCATATCTAATTTGTCCTATGGAAAACTCAACTATTGCATCAGCTTCATTTTCTTCGGAGACGAAATTAAAACCAATACTCATTAATTCGAACTGCAATGATTCAAGAGCCAATTTTCCTTGTTCGTTACCGCTCATTAACTGAGCTCCTCCTATGCCTCCTAAGGAGGCCGTACTTAAAGAGATACTACCAGAGCTTGTCACAAGATTTAGGACTATATTGTTATAATTCCTCAATCTTAAATCGGGATCGGCAAGCTGATATTTAACTGAAGCAGAGCACGAAATAAGAAAAAATATTAAAAGTGAAGGAATTAACTTCATACTCATTTTCCCCTCCTTATAATTAAGCCTAAACAAAAATCCAAAAAAATCAAGGGGACTTTTTCTACCTTTAATTAATTTTTTCATTGATTCTTACTTATTACATTACAAATTCGACTCCCCCCTTGACAAATTGTAATAGGTTTCTTATAATTAGATTAGAAATTAATGCGGCAGGTAACACGAAGGGGTTAGTCCCGACTTGGTACCTGCTTTATTTTTTAAGACCTCTTTTACCTTTTTAATTTTTCTTCAAGCCTATTCATAGAAACAAAATACTCTGTAATTTCAATTTTTCGATATGGGAAGGGAAAATTGTTTTCATTAGGGATCATTAATTTAAGCAATTTCCTTTTTCCAATTAAGTGTTCAACTAAAGGGAGATGGCTGCCGTCTCCAGAGACAATTAAAGCTCTATCGTAATTATCCATATCGGCTAATATATGATAACTAAATGTACTATCAATATCAACCGCTACTGAACTGTGAGGAAGTTTTATTATAGGTGCAAATATTATTTCAAAACCTGCTTTTTTGAGAAGCTTATATAAACCCTCATACTTATCTAATTCCCCTATAACTTGAAACGCCTTCTTTATGTTATATTTATCTTTTAAATATACTCTAAACTTAAATGCGTCTAATTGCCATCCCATATTTTTAACTAATTTGTCAACATTAGTGCTGTCAATATAAGCATAATTGTAAAGTTCTGGGCTTGGGTTTTCAGAATTTTTTGATTTCTTGTCGCTTACAATATTTTTAAATCCTTCAGTTATACTGTTGAGAGGAACTTTACTAAGTTTACTATAAAGGGTTTGGATTCTCTTGGGATTAAAAGTTATCGAGCCACTGCTCTCGTCATACGGGAGTTCTCCGTGAGACCAAAGATCACGAGTTGCCTGAGTTCGCAATAGTTCCTTGGACAACTCCGTGTCTATCTCTTTTAAAATTACATGCCCCGCATTTTTTACATATTCGTCAAGGGTTTTTTCTAAGGCTTTCAAAGAAAGCTCTAAATTTGTATTTTGCACATTAATGTCTACTTTAACTGAGTGTCCTAATATTGTTCTGATATTAAATATTACGATTTGAAGCGTCGTGAGTAGAGGTAAATGGTATTTTTTTATAAATTCTATTCCTTCAGTGTAATAAAGATTGGCGTAGAAACGGTGACGTGTTGTAAGCCAGCCAAGGCCCCACCCAATGACTATTGGTATGATGATTTGTAGAAATTGAAAGAAAACCCCTTCCATAAATAAGAGTTTACAATTTTAACCAAAAGAGTCAAGGGGTTTTTTAGTCTTAAGACGGAAAAAGTGTTTGACATTTTGAAATATTCGCGTATAATGTTAGTATCAAAAAAAAGGAGGAGTTATGAAGTGGTCGCAGAAATTGTTAGGAATGATTTTTTTATTACTATTTATTGCCGGATGTGCTACAGTTAACTTAGAAACAAGAGCGGCAGAAGATAATATCTCAATGAGTCATATCATTAATAAAGAATACAAAACAATAGCACATTTCAAAAGAAACACACAAGCCTGGTTCGCAATATTTGATTTGGCTACAGTCTCCAATCCTAATCTCCGGAATATTGTTGAAAATGAAATTAAGGCTGTAAATGGTGATGGAGTAGTAAATCTTCAAATAAAGGGAGAAACAACTTTTATTGATGGGTGTATTTCTATCCTCACCTGTTCTCTTATAAGACCAAGGAGCTATACAATAGAAGGGGATATAGTTAAGTATATAGAAAAATAAAAAAATACAAGAAATTTCTGCCTTATTTGACAGAAAAGAAAAAAGACTGTATATTTTAAACAATACTTAGTTTTTTTATACTGAGCCGATTAAGGCTCATATCTCCGGCAGGGGTTTTTACTCCTGCCACTTTTTTTGTCCACCACTTTATGGTTATTTCGGCAGCTGCCGGAGAGCGATATCGGAGGCTCGTTCCCCACCTACGCCCCACTTTGGCCGGATTTTGCAGCTGGATCGGTGGGCGGCCGACAAGGGGATTCCCCACCTGTCATCCATTGTTGGGGTCAAAGTAGGGGAGACCCGAAAGAATTACATATAAATTATTTTGTTATCTTACTGATTCGGAGGATATGAGCTTACATCACAATCCGAGGACTAAAATAGTTTGAAGGCGCTTGCGTAATTGCTAAAGGATTAAATTACCCTTCCGTCATAGTTGGTAAAAATATCCACACTACCGTTGACGTAGGCTCGGATATTAAGCTTAACATCTGCTTGTAAAGCACTATTTGCATTAGCAATATTGAATAGCCAGCCTGAGTTAGGGATACTAGTCACAATGTTTCAATATATACATTAGAATTCAAATTATTATTTTTCAATATATTCTATGTACAATTTAGGACTATATGTTTTTGATACTTCCTTTGAGTAAAAATAAGCATAATCGTAAGTTGTACTTAGGGAACCTGTTTTTACCATTAGAGAGTATTTAGAATTTATATAAAGATAATCATCTAAATGCCATTCAATATCAAATCTTTGTTCGGTTACAATATCAAAAATCACATCACGGTTAATTGTAATTACGTAGTCGCTAGCGGTAGGTCTATTAGCATATGTTATACTACTCTCATCCCAATCTGAATTTGAAACGTAAAATAAATAAACATCACCGGTCGGTTTTGTTGCTGTATTATTGTATCCAGTAATAAGAATAAATTCGGCATTAATAATCTCAATGTTAGAGGGTATAGATGAAATATCAAACTTGATATAGGAATAATAATTAGAAACTCCAGAAACGCCAAAATCTACCTGACCTGTATTAAGGCTTTTCTCGCCACCATAATTATTTTCAGGTCTTATACTGCTAACATAAGCATCATCGGTAGGATATAATGTTAAACTTAAAATATCTGGCTCTTTAGGTAACACAGTGATGGTGATATAATCTGAAAGAACTTCACTGTTTTCTGAATCGTTTATTAGAACAGTAATTTTAAAATCTGTCTCAGAGGTTACAGTTGGCGCATACCAAATTACTGAAGAAGAAGTTGTGTTGTTAAATGATCCACCGGTCGATATCCAATTATATGAAACTTTATCGCCATCAGGGTCATTTGCTTCGCAGATAATGAGCGTAAACTCCCCGCTATATAACGTTGTCTTATCCGCAGATAGGGATACAATCTCCGGAGGCGCATTTGAAATCGGCGATGGTTCTGTAGAGTGAGAACATCCTGTAGATGCGACTAGTAAGGCAATACTAAGAAATAAATAAAAATAAACTACCTTTGCTTTCATGGGAAATCTCCTTTTTTATTTTCTTTCGCCACAGGGACGTAGTGCTTTTTCACATAAAAAACAATGATATTAATTTTACGACTACTAGCTACTTGGTAATTATTAACTAATATCTTTATAAGTTCTATCCAATCCATAATTATGAAAGTATTCTATTGCAAATATAAAGTTCCTTCGTACATCCACCATTGACCTTCAATTTCATCTACATCGTATTCTTTGTTATCTGTCACAACTCTGGTAATAATAGAAATACCACTTATTTTTAAATCTCCATCATCTTCTTTATAGCCCGACATCAACAAAGACACATAAACCGTGACGTCGTCAGGAAGGCCAGCTTCAGAACCCGATTGGCTTGATTCCTGCCATATTGTAAAATCATTATTTTCTCCGGTAATATAACCACCGGATCCCCATACTGTAATGCTACCCACGGTTTCCTTCAAATCAATTTTGCCTGAAGCCGTTTGATTAAGTAGAGTTATTTTTGAATTTATTGATGTTCCAATAAGAGATTCTATTAAAGGCGATGTTGAAGTTATTTCTCCATTGGCAGAATAGTCGCCTGCTAGCCTAGGGGGGTTATTACCTTCGTAAATCGGAAAGTCTGAATCTTCCACAGCATTTTTTACTGAAGGATTTTCCAGGTATTCTTCTGGACTTTCAAAATCATTCTTTTTAAAATCCGGTGCAACAGGGTTTTTACCCACACATGTTGAGATTAATAGGACACTAATTAGAAAAAAGATTAATGTAAAACAATGTGTAGATGTTTTTTTATTTCTTGAATTAAGTTTTCTCATTTTTCCCTCCAATGTTTTTAAGCTCGACAAACATCATTGGCTTTTAATTGAAAAATTCTCCTAGTTAACATAATAATGCATCCCTAGTTCAAGACCCAATCCTTCAAGTCCCTGATCATCTACATAATTTATTTCATTAAATTTGGCTTCTATAAAAAGATATAAAACAGGGGAAACGTAACCACCACCACCTATTTTAAGTGCAAAGCCGAAACCGTTATAAGATTCACTCTCTAAGTGGATGTTTGAGTAGAACGCTTCTGTTCCCAGATAAATCTTTTCGTCTAAAAACAAGTACTTAAAGCCAGCTCCTATTGAAAGCATACCAATAGTTATGTCTTCTCTGTAGGTTGAATATATCATTTCCAATCTGGATATTTTATATTCAGCAAAAATACCCCAAATTTGTCGAGGTTCCATTTGTACACTGAGTCCCCCCTTTATACCAACGTAAGCATAATTTTCAATATCTGTGCCAGTTGGGGCAAAAAAAGGGATACTCAATAATAAAGAAGATTTTCTAAAATTTGAGGCAGCATCCTTGTGATCGGCGAGTTGCTGCGGTTGTACTTCTTTTGTTTTGGGCGGTTGCGTTTGATGAATCGCCTCCCGTTTAGTAGACGGTCTTTCTTTAGTTATCTTGGCAATGTCCGAATACTTAACAGTTATAGTTGAACCCCCAGGAAGTTCCATTTTTATGGATTCGAACGGAATTTCCTCAACGATTACTCCTCTCAAGATATCGCCGTTCTTAAGGTATACTACGTCAGTAGGTTCTTGAGCGTAAGTAGACTCAGGTAATAAGGTTATCGCAAAAAATACGAAGAGAAGCATGTAAATAAAGGATAGATACGAGTTACTAAAGTCTGATTTTGACGCTTTCATAAAACCTCCTTAGTTTATTGAAGAATGGGGTTGGTTAGTCTGTGCGGTTAGCATCTCATTTTTCTGTTAACGTAATTACTCCGACTGATATACCAAAGAGAGGACACATATTTGAGAGAAGGGAAAAGCATATTGGTATCAGCAGAAATCGCATTCATGATTAGTGATATGTTACCTTAAGTTTTGGAAAATAAGAGCTAGAAGAACAATCCGAGGACCAAAATAGTTTGCAGTCACTTGCGAGATTGCTAAAGGATTGAATTACCCATCCGTTGTAGTTGGTAATAATATCCACATTACCGTTGACGTAGGCTTGGATATCAAGCTTAACATCTGCCTGTAAATTACTATTAGCATTAGCAATATTGAATAGCCAGCCTGAGTTTTGGGCATTACTCACAAGGTAATTCAAACTTGAATTCCATATCAAACTAGATTCATCCCAATAAGTAGAGGATGTCCCAAAGTTGACTTTACTTAAAAGCAAAGCACCACAGACGGTATTACTATCCGTAGCACCGCCATCAGGTTTCGGCCTCATGATAATTACAGCTTCATCGATTGTCGAGGAAGGTGGGATACTGGACAAGTCAAAATAAACGTAAATACGAGTTTCTCCAAATGACGTGGTTGATCCTTCTGGAGTAAGAACCAAAAAAGTCCCCATAAAATCTTCGTTTGCTATGTCATGGTTTCTATCTGGGAAACCGGATGAAACAAATACATCTTTATTACAGGTGATGTAAACCGTTTCTGGCTCTGGATTATTTTCCTTAGGGGAGACTGCAATATTTATGCTGTTACTGTTGCTTAAACCGTGAAAATCATGGACTCTAACGGTGATGGTGTAGGTGGTATAGACAGTTACTGAAGGAGCGGTCCAAATGACTGTTGGTTTATCGGTATAATTAAATGCGCCACCAGTTGCCGACCAAGAATATGTTATTTCGTCTCCGTCGGGATCAGAGGATGAAGAAGAGATCGAAACGCTTTCTCCACTGAGAATATTGCTACTAGTTGCAGTTAAAGATGGTTTATTGGGGGGATGATTCTCAGGTGATGTGGGAGTATTCTTCCCTGTGCATGTAACGATTAACACTAGAGCCAATATAATTCCGTATAAATAAATATGACCTTTTAATATAAAACGATGTGTAGATGTTTTTTGATTTCTTGAATTAAATTTTTTCATTTTCCATCCTCCTCTTTTTCTTTGCGATTATGTCAACTTATAGTTATATTTGATTTTCGATTTCTGAATAGCTTTGTTTCAGGAAAAACTTCTTTATCAATCTCTTTGTATTCGTTTTTCCCCCTTATTATAATATAATTATATTATACCTAATAAGTAGTGTAAAATCAAGGTAAAAATCCAATCAATATTTCCTTCGAGATAGGGGAGAGGATTTTCCCGGAGCACAAGGTATCTGATAGGAAAAGCGTCTCGGAAGGTTAAGCGGGCACGGTTTTCGGAAACTTTTTTGTTTCGGAAAGAGCGTACCTGAGAGCCGAGCAGTAATTTTCCCGCTGGGGAAATTAACTGCGTCTTTTATCGTTAGATACTTTGTGCGACCCTTTTTTGGGGGGTGGTGGGAAGTTTTGTTTATGGTTTGCAGATTTTACAGGGGCGGAAACCGGCGTTTATTGCTTCTTCTCTTGAATAGAATACTCTTGTGCAGTTTTTACAATTATAATGTCTACAGCTTGAGCTATGAAATATTTTTGATTTTGTGTTGCCGTGATATAACCCTCCGGAACCAGGTTGTTTTGCTTTTGTTTTTATCGAGGTGGGGGAGAAGGATGTTGCGCTTATGCCTAGAAGTCTCGTAAGACTTCACAAATTAACACAAGATTTTTATGCTGTTTTTACTAAAGCCCTACCCTTAAACCGTTCCGACCTACCATGCCCATCCTCTTAGACCTGCCCCCAATTCACTACAAATTGATTTTTATACCGCCTCTTATCGGAATATGCTGAAATCTTTGGAATGACAACTGATAACTATCAGGAACAGGCGGGAACCACTCGAAATCAGGTTTCAAGTTCCAACCCAGACTGCTTTCCGCAAAGATAGAAACTATTCCCAAATTAAAACTTAAACCATAAAAAGCAAGTATTTCCAAAGCATAATTGTCAGTACAATGACCTATAGCATTATGAAATTGAGCATTATGAAATTGACCGGCTAAACCTGCATAAAGGTTTACAGGAGCATCACGGAAAAACATATAACCTAAACCAAGGTAAACTTGCATGTCAGTATATTTATAATCCTTTCCGCTAAATTCCTTTGTCTTCCATGTGTGCTCAAATCCACTGCGTAAATAAGATGGCGAGCGAAAAAGAGAATATTCAACAAAACCTCCGATGGCTGTAAAATTCTCAGTTCGAGGGTTCCCTCCATCACGTTCACTGATCATCATCATTTCAACTCCACCTGTAAAACCAACTGAAACACCTAAATCTCCAGCAATAAGAGATAAATAAAAAAATAAAAAAAACAATGATAACCTATTCATTAGAGTCTCCCGATATCAAAACACACCCATTCATCTCTGACCAATTACCTGCTTTATCATATGCTTTCAAATGACAATAAAAGTATAAAGTGCCATATTCGTCAAGTTCATCAAAAAATCGCGGATCAGGAAGTATGGCAAGCTCATCCGAAAAACTCTCCGAGTTATATTCCTTTTTCTTATTGTTATGCATAAAAAGTTCAGATCTGTCAAAGTTAGCGTCTTTTACTTTAGCACTGATTCTAAAGTACACCGTATCTCCGTAATCATAGTTTTCAGATATATACTCCACGCTAAAATCTTCAATAGTTGGAGGTGCAAAATCGAAGAGATAATCACAGGAGAATAGCATAAAAAACAAAATTCCAAACAATAACAATTTAAGACTTTTATAACTTACCATTTTACCAATATCTCCCTTGCTTCCCCTGTGAATAGAGGGTTTTGCTCTCTTCCGTGCAATCTCCTTGCATAATATGGAACTTTTAGGTTAAGATAATCTTGCATCTCCTGAAATATTATTGTTTTATCTCCATCAAGATCTGCATTACCACGTAACCCCTTAAGAAAAAAGTAAGTAAAAAGCCCATGTTTTTTTTCCTGATACCACCCAGACACCTGGTCTTCCTGTGATGCAGTTAATATAAACATGTCTTTATAACCCCTTTTTTCAATTATAGGAGCTATTGTTAAAGGAGAAATTCGCTTTAGCAGCATTCCCCGATGAGTATTCCCGGAAAAGCAGGCATCTATTATTACCGTCTTCTTTTTTGCGGGAATTTTACGAATATTATCAAATAAAAGCTCAAGAGAATATCCGCTCATTTTCACATAAGAAGGATCCGCATCCGCGGGGACTAAATAGGATTTCTTCTCCTCCACAGCAGGGGCTCCATGTCCGGAATAATATACAAAAACATCTGACAAATCGGGTTTTACCCAATTATATAGCTGCCCTTTGGGATTTTCTTTTGTCCCGAAAACCTTTTCTATAGTCCCCTTAGAAGGGTTTTCAACATAAATAATATTTCCCTCCTCATACCCAAATACATTTATTAAATACTCTTTCATAATTTTTGCATCATTCAAAGCGTAATCCACATTTGGAACATCTGGATTACTGTATTGCTTTACTCCTATAACCACAGCAACTCCTTCAGGTGACGACATAGCTGTTTTGGGAATATTAACGTTGACATCAGCTTCTTCAATCTTCGCCAATAAAGAAGAAAAAGGAGAGGTCGCTATTCTTCTTCCCATTATCTTTTGCCCCTCTTCCGATATAAGAGAAAAATTGAAGCTTTTACCCTCTTTATAATAGGGGGCAAAATCAACCAATGGAATTTCCAATTTACCATTCTTATCTGTAAAATAGTTAACAGTATAATCTTCACCCGCAAGCATAACGGTAAACTTTTTCTCAGTAGGAACCTGCCATTCTGCATAAGTTCCAACTCTCGTCAACTCCTTTTCCCTGGAAGGCAACAACTTTAAACCAAGATATACTGAAATGGGAACAAACAATGATAAACCAATTATATCTCTGCCAAGTGTTACCCATCCTGAGTTTCCTAAAAAAAGTGCCGGTCCTACTGTTAAAAGCGGTACAAAAGAGATTATTTTTGGTGTTTTTTCTATTTTAAATTTTTGCTTGTAAGTTTCCTTTACCTGAACCTTTTCTCTAATATCATAAGTTAAATAAGGAAAATTAACAGTTGGCTCTGATTCTGCTTTTATATCATAGGTTACATGTTCATCCTCGTGTGAAATCACTTTCTTTTCGCCTACTCCAGTGTATTTAGTAGAACAACCCATAATTAAAATAAGAATAACAAACAATCTTTTCATTCCACCTCCTGTCTTCTTATGTAGAAATCAACTTTACTTAAATCAAACTTATTCTCCTTTAATTCTTTTATAAGTTTCCAAAGCATAGGGTTGTTTAAAGAAGAATAACCAAATCTCCCAAATGGAGGAATGTTTAATCTTACTAAAGAAGCGATCAAAAAAATTGTGTTAGAACCACAAGGAGGTTCAGCCTTAAATTCACTTACTTCGGGATATATCTTTTTACCTGCTGTAAGATTTCCCTCCTCAAAAGCATTTGGAAATAAAAACCTGGCTTCTTTGGTTTCTTTATCATAGCCTATAACATAAATATAACTGGAGTCTTTTAAATCTAACTCAAACCTGATTCCCTCTCCAACATCAATGATACCATCTTTTATAGGTGAATTATAGGAATCCAGCATAATAACTCGTCTAATAATATCCTTACAACCCAAGAGGTTTTCAAGCTCAATCATAGGATCCTTTATTTCTTCAAGATAATCTTTCTTATTTTCTGACTGTAGTAATAACCTTTTGGCTACCGGCAAATCAATATTCTTAAGCATATCTACTATACTTCTATAATTACATAGCGCATAATAGGGGTATTTGTTTTCCTTTTTTTCTGCATCATCCCATAGTTTTTCTGCCTCGTTAAAAATTTTCTGGTTATACTCAGCTATTCTTCTTCTCGCTTTCGTTACTTCCCCTTCGGGTATTCTAAGGAGCGCAAAACCATTATAACAATACAGACTCTCTTTATCTTTTACTTTATGTTTTTCAACGTAACTTCCTAAGACCTTTAAGCCTTTCAATTCTGCCTTTGCTTTTGTTGTTATTTTACTGTCTACCCTTACATCCAACTCTCCGCCATCTTCAGATTTTTCCACTTCAAAGCTTGCTAACACCCTAACCCCAATCTCTTCGGAAATTCTACTCATTGCATCTTTTACCGCACCATTTCTTGCTTCTTCTAAACTTCCCATATTTGTTGCTATACCTTTATATTTATTAATGCCTTGGGGGAGATCTACCCAGCCGGGTTTTTTCTTTGGAATGGAAGAAACCAACGTTCCCCGGGAGGAACATTCTATGAAGGTTAGAATTACAGCAACGCCCACCAGGATGAAAAATGTCGTCTTAATGTTATAACTTTCACAAAAAGTAATTTTGCAGTTAAAATGCCCCATATCTTTTAAACCTCTTTTTAATTTTAAAGTAAGAAAACAAGGTATATTTATCAATGCGATTTCTTTTTAATATCATTTTAATAGCAGGAGTTTGTTAGAATAAATAGCGGTTGTTGTTCTGAGTTCTAAAAAGTATATACCACATGGAACTTTCTTTCCGCTTTGATTTTCTCCTTCCCATGTAATATAGTGGTTTCCCTTAGAGAAAGTTGCATCCGCTAATGTTTTTACTTTCTGGCCGGTAATGTCATATACGGACATATTGAGATATGTTTGTTCGGAAATACTAAAAGTTAACTGCCAGGACTGAGAAGTTTTTTGTTGTATGTTAAAGGATAGGGGAGAGGCGAATACTTCTTCTACTATTCCCGATTGAGTTAAACTAATAAAGTCAGCATAAACAGGGAGATGGTCGCTTGCGTTAAAGAGACAATCAGCAATATATGAAGAGACGGAGTCATTAGTGCCCTCGTTTATTGCCTGGTTAAAATGGTTTCCATCATTGCCGTAAGCTCTATAACTTCCTTCAGTATATTCTATGCCAACGGTATCATTTGGTCCTTCTTTTATAAATATGAAATCAAAACGGTCATCCAATCCGCCAAAAGAAGAGCCTCTGCTTGACTGGGTATGTATTCCTTTGTAGTCTTCATTATCATGCCAGTCTCCAGGCTCATTTAGAGGGTCTGATGCTCTGCCATTATTATTCAGGGAAGAGTCAACGAGTTTGTGATATGCCGGCTCGTCGTCATAAAAATTCATATCTCCTGTTATAACAAACTCGCTTTCCGGAGGAATAGAATCGTTTAAATATTCCCTTAGTATAGTGCATTCCAGTAGACGTTGCTGTTCTTCAGAACTTCCTTGAGAGGCTTTGAGATGGCAGGAGTATAGCCTTAGATTATTGCCACCTATACTGACTACATACTCTGATATATTTCTTAAATCGGTTTGTATTGTGTCTTGCGATACTAAAGAACACACACTTGTCCGGAAAAATAGCATATTGTCGGTATCGTAACCATTCATGAAGTCAGCTCTATCGTACTCATTCCCTCCATGGTTTAGTCTATTTAAGATGGTATCGCAACCCCCTTCGTTTACCATTTCCTGCGTAAGTATAATATCTGGATTTACCGAGTCGAAAACAGCCTGAAAATAACCCGCTCTATCTCCGTCGTCGTGAGAAAATTTTAGCATATTATAAGACATTATTCTGAAATAAGTAGAATCTACGCTGCGGACATAAGTGCCTAAACATAAGAAAATAAATATAAACATCTTTTACCTCCTGTTATTATAGTATACGCCAAGAGCGGGGGAGATGTCAAGGGGTTGATTTTACGCTTGACAAGAAAGGGAAAGGAGTATAAAAAAGGGTCCTTTGTAAAATATACCCTCTGTTATTATTTCGATATCATCTTTAGAAAATTGGAAGAAGCAAAAAAGAAACAAGATCAAATAGGAGACGTTGATTTTATTTTAAGTGAAGAAATCCACGAACATATTAGAGAATTAAAGGAGTTTTATGACGATACCACACAAGAGAGGGAAACATATACACGAACTTAGGGTCGCTATAGTTGTATGGTGTAGCCTTTGTATTTTATTCTTCATGACAGTATATATTAAATCTTCACTGCTCCTAATTATACTTTAAAAATTATTGCTTTTCTTAAGTCGAACCCCAATTGTGGGTTTAAACAGAAGACAATTGTATATTTTCTGTCACCTTTATTTGTTTTCATAAATTCTTCTATTTTTTCTTTGTTTTTCAATACGTAACTTTCATGCATTGGGTGAATTGAGATGTTTATCCAGCCTATAAAACTTTTATTGTTTTTTAGTTTTTCTTTATCTTGATCAAATTTATTTAAATGTTTTTGGATAGATTCCTGCAGGCGATCAAAGTCTAAAGGTTTGCCATCTCTATAAGTGTTTGTATTAAAACTGATGGAAAAAATATTTCTATATTGAGAATCGTTGATTCTAAAATAAATTTCTAATTGGTGTTCCAGTTTTGGTTTACAAACTCTATCTTCTTGTAGGGTAATCGTAATAGTTTTCTTTAAATGATTGGAATTCCCGTATAGATAAATTTTTAAATAACCGGTTTGTTGCTTCTTTTTAATATAAAATTTGGTAGTCTCTATTTCTATATTATCGTTGTTTTCTAATTCCTCGTCAATGAATTGTAGCGTATTTAAAAGTGAGTTTTCCAGAAACCATATTATTTTCTTTCTAAATTTGTGATCTAACTTCTTTTCATCGTCTAGTCTAATTTTGCTGTATTTTCGTAAAATACTGTTTTCTTGAATGCAAATCATTCCTTGGATGGTATTTTCGATTAGTTGATAATTTAAATCTAGATCTAGAATTGATTTTACGGAAATAATTGCAGTCTCACTTTCCCAGTCGCCACCCGTGCTTATTTTTATTAGGTTTGTATGTCCTTCGTCTGTAAGTTTTTCAAAGGCAATGATTTCTCCTGTAAGTGAATCAATCTTTATTATCACCGATTCTGTGTTGCCACCTTCTTTTTTTAGCTCGTCAAAAATTAATGTTAAATTTTCTTCCCCCATTTTATTCTCTAAAGACTCTAAGTTTTTATTTAGCTTTTCTAATTTATTCTTATAGAGCCATAAGATCCAGTTAATTGATATTGGATTTGAAAGATTCTTAACCCACTTTTTTAATGTTGTTTCAAGGTACTTTTTAACAAACTTTTTATCTTTAAGACCTGCGGAATACTTTTTCCAAATTTTTAAATCTTTTTTGCTAATAAGATTTTTAGGAAGACTTATCATAAATGCTTATTAAATTGGTTTATTGACGAGTAAAATTGAGTCTTTGACATCTAGATATAATCCTAGCCAATATATAGCGTCAACCAAACTATCATATTCGTTTATTTCTTTTTTCTTTGTCATTAAAACAGTTCTCCCGGTTTAGATTCTTTCTTTTTTCTCTATTTATAGTATACGATTGAAATGGGGGAGATGTCAAGGGGGTTTAACGAGTTTTTGAGTTTATAGGGTTTATTGGGTTTGTGGAGTTAAACAACTTACCAATCCAACGGAAAAAGGGTTTGACATTTTGAAATATTCGGGTATAATAATAGTATCATAAAAAAGGAGGTTTTTATGAAAGTATTATCAAAACTTACTTTAGTTTTTGTTTTTGGGAGTGTTGGTTTATTTGCGCAGGCTCCTGATACCGCATGGGCGAGGACATACGGGGGAAGTCACCCCGATGAAGGCTGGTCCGTCCAGCAGACATCAGATGAGGGGTATATTGTCGCTGGGCATACTGAATCTTACGGTGCGGGTGAATGGGATGTTTACCTGATAAAAACGGATAGCTTGGGGGATACGCTCTGGACAAGGGCATACGGGGGGACTGACGAAGACTATGGTTTCGCAGTCCAGCAGACTACAGATGGGGGGTATATTGTCGCCGGGAGGACTTATTCTTACGGTGCAGGTGGATGTGATATTTATCTAATAAAGACAGATTTTCTTGGGGATACTCTCTGGACGAAGACTTACGGGGGTGCTGGCTACGACCTTGGTCACTCTATTCAGCAGACTACAGATGGGGGGTATATTGTCGCCGGGAGGACTTCTTCTTACGGTGCGGGTGATTATGATTTCTACCTCATCAAGACCAATGCCGCAGGGGATACTCTCTGGACAAAGACTTATGGGGGGACTGGTAGTGATTATGGCTACTCAGTTCAGCAGACAGCCGATGGGGGGTATATTGTTGCTGGGTATACTTACGGTGTGGGGGATGAGGGTGTTTACCTAATCAAGACGGATGCTTCGGGAGATACTCTCTGGACAAGAACATATGGAGGAATTTATTCTGATATAGGCCGCTCAGTTCAGCAGACTACAGATGGGGGATATATTGTCGCTGGGTGGACAGGGAGTCAGGACGTTTGCCTAATCAAGACGAATGCTTCGGGAGATACCCTCTGGACAAGGGCATATGGGGGGACTGGTAGTGATTGTGGCTACTCAGTCCAGCAGACGACCGACGGGGGATATATTGTTGCTGGGTGGACTGACGGTGCAGGGAGTCAGGACGTTTGCCTAATCAAGACGAATGCTTCGGGAGATACCCTCTGGACAAAGACTTGCGGGGGGGGAACTGGTTACTCGGTCCAGCAGACCACCGACGGGGGATATATTGTTGCGGGATATACTGAGTCTTACGGATCGGGTGGTGCTGATGTTTACCTAATAAAGTTAAAACCCGAAGGGAGTGGAATCGAGGAAAAGATAACTACTGATTTGTTCTCCTTGTCTCCAGCAGACCCGAATCCTTTCACTACCGAAACAACCGTTCAATATGAATTGCCTAAAGAGACCGATATAGATATTTCTGTCTACAATATGCTTGGGCAAAAGGTGAGAGACCTTTATTCGGGTAAACAATCTTCAGGTGTTCACTCGGTTAGCTGGGACGGTAGGGGAGAGTCAGGAGAGAAACTTTCTTCAGGGATTTATCTCTTGAAGATTAAGGCGGGAGAGAAAGAGGCTTCTACGAAGGTGATGTTTGTGAGGTGAGTTTTTGGCGTTTATCGTACACTTGAAAAAAGAGAAAAAGGAGGTGGTGTATGAGGAAATTATTATTGTTGTTAATATCCTTGGTATTAATTTTTGGGTTTGGGGGTTGCAAGAAGTCTCCCACTGAGCCTACCGAACCTAAGACTCCCCCTGTGGAATATGATGAGACTAATAATACAGTTGCAATACCAGACGCTACTATTATCACAAATGGGGTTTCTTATAAAGAAAAAGCACCTATGCTGGAGGATGGACTTGCAGTTGTCAAATTGGTGGTTGAGAGCGATACTCTTTTATATTTCTATACTCCTTTACAAGGAGATATAGATAGCCTAACCCCTATATCTTCTCTTGAAGCTCTCCAGAAAGCTTATTTTTCACGATTGGAAGATATGAGGGGTGAGCAGACGCCAGTGATGATAACAATAAATCCTCTTTCAAGTGGAGATATAGAGGTTACTAATGAAGCATTTAGATGTGCCGCAGTGGAGGGAGGATCGTCTCAACCTGTTATACTTCCTGCTCGTACATTGTTTGATCTTAATTTAATATCTGTTTTTCAGAACCAGTGGGGAGAGTTTCTAACTTTTAACAAAAAAGCAGTTGACACTTTAGAATTTCATTCTTCAGATAGTCTTCTTTTGTATGGTTCAGTTGCAAGGTTGGGCATCTTTGGACCAGCTATTGCGAGTGTGTTAATGTCTGAGAATTATGATTTTATTTCAAAAGTTCAAGAAGCATTTGAAGCCAATCCTTCTTTATATACTAGAATATGCCTAGCGGACGAATTAGATATTATATTCTTTGCTGTAAAACTCGTATTAGGTTCCTCTGGTACGGATTTCTTCTCTAGCAAATTAACTCAGAGCGTAGTTTCGATTTTAGCCGATGTAACGCATCAGGGGTTGGAGAACATAATTACAGCTAAAAGCGTTCCTGAAGCTACCGGTAGTATATTCAATACTGTGTTAAAAGATATCCCTCAAGCTATGTTAAACTCTATGACAAGCACAAGAAATTCTCCTATTTCTACAAGCTCCTCTACAAGGTCAATTTCAGTCGCGATTGTATTAAAGGCTCTTGTAACAGTAGTTTCAGGTTCGGAGCTGGTTGTAGGAGGTTATCAATCCTTAACTGCGGCTCCTTTTGGGAAATGGGTCGCTTCAAATAACCCACCCAGTACTCCATCAGAACCTTCAGGTCCAAGTACTGGTGACGTTGGCACTTCATATTCATTTAGTACGTCAACCACCGATCCAGACGGGGATAATATTGCTTATCAGTTCAACTGGGGTGATGCTAATATTTCTTCCTGGAGTTCCTATGTATCAAGTGGAACCTCGGTTTCAATGAGTCATTCCTACTCTTTTGAGGGAACGTACACGATAAGAGCACAAGCAAAGGATATAAATGGTACAGAATCCGGTTGGTCAAGTGGACATTTGATAGAGATAAATGGATCTGGCGGAAGTCCCGGCACCCAGAAATGGGCGTTCTCGACCGGAAAGTGGCTGCAGTCCTCCCCTGCAATAGGTTCAGACGGCATCATCTATGTAGGATCCTGGGATAACAAACTCTATGCGATAAACCCGGATGGTACCCAGAAATGGGTTTTCTCGACTGAAGGTAGTGCGGAATCCTCCCCTGCGATAGGAGCAGACGGCACCATATATGTGGGCTCCGATGATAACAAACTCTATGCGATAAACCCGGATGGTACCCAGAAATGGGCGTTCTCAACCGGATATGGGGTGAAATCTTCTCCTGCAATAGGTTCAGACGGTACCATCTATGTAGGCTCCATGGATAACAAACTCTATGCGATAAACCCGGATGGTACCCAGAAATGGGCGTTCTCAACCGGACACAGGGTGGAATCTTCTCCTGCAATAGGTTCAGACGGTACCATCTATGTGGGTTCCTATGATAACAAACTCTATGCAGTAAACCCGGATGGTTCGCAGAAATGGGCGTTCTCAACAGGAAATTATGTGGAATCCTCCCCTGCAATAGGTTCAGACGGCACCATCTATGTGGGATCCTGGGATAACAAACTCTATGCGATAAACCCGGACGGCACCCAGAAATGGGCGTTCTCAACCGGATATGGGGTGGAATCTTCTCCTGCAATAGGTTCAGACGGTACCATCTATGTGGGTTCCTCGGATGAAAATCTCTACGCAATAAACCCGGACGGCACCGAGAAATGGGCGTTTTCAACTGGAAATTATGTGTACTCCTCCCCGGCGATAGGCTTGGACGGCACCATCTATGTGGGATCCTGGGATAACAAACTCTATGCGATAAACCCGGATGGTTCGCAGAAATGGGCTTTCTCAACCCCAAATGACGTCTTCTCGTCCCCTGCGATAGGCTCAGACGGCATCATCTATGTGGGTTCCGATGATGGCAATCTCTATGCAATTTACGGCTCATCAGGAGGTCTTGCAAACACACCCTGGCCAATGTTCCATCACGACTTGAAACATTCAGGAAGGGTTGGCGGACCGTAAGTAGTTTTTTCTAGGAACAGCTTGCCAGACGAGATTTACCGGGATTAGGATATTCCTCCTTTCTTATAAGGAATTGGGAGATACCCAATGGAATAAAAATTGTTTTATGCTGAGATCCTATTTCCCATCGTAAAAATTATTGACAATTTGGAGTATACTTGTATGATATTATAAAAGGAGGGGTTATATGAAGTATTTATCAAAAATTACTATCGTTTTAACTGTTTTATTTTTTGTGAGTGTTGAGTTATTTGCGAAGGTTCCGGATACTGCGTGGACAAGAACTTACGGAGGGGCTGACGACGATTATGGTATATCGGCTCAGCAGACGTCCGATGGTGGATATATTGTTGCGGGATATACTAAGTCTTACGGATCAGGTGGTTTTGATGTATATCTAATAAAGACGAATGCTTCGGGTTATGTACCTTGGACCAGGACTTACGGAGGGGCAGACGGCGATTATGGTGTATCAGTTCAGCAGACAACCGACGGTGGATATGTTGTTGCGGGGTGGACTTATTCTTACGGATCGGGTGGTGCTGATGCATATCTAATAAAGACGAATGCTTCGGGGGATACGCTCTGGACAAGAACTTACGGAGGGGCTGACGACGATTATGGTTACTGGGGTCAGCAGACCTCTGATGGGGGATATATCGTTGTGGGGGAGACTAATTCTTACGGTGCGGGTGGATGGGATGTTTATCTAATAAAGACGAATGCTTCGGGGGATACGCTCTGGACAAAGACTTACGGAGGGGAATCCGGCGACGCTGGTTGGGTAGTCCAACAGACATCCGGTGGTGGATATATTGTTGTGGGGGAGACTTATTCTTACGGATCGGGTGGTGCTAATGTTTATCTAATAAAGACAAATAGTTCGGGAGATGAACTCTGGGCAAGAACTTATGGAGGAGAGGATTGGGATAGGGGGTATTCAGTGCAGCAGACGTCCGATGGGGGGTATATTCTTGTGGGGGACACTAGGTCTTACGGATCGGGTGGTGCTGATGTATACCTAATAAAGACGAATGCTTCGGGGGATACGCTCTGGACAAGAACTTACGGAGGAGGAGGTGGAGAGTATGGTTTGTCAGTTCAGCAGACATCCGACGGTAGATATATTGTTGCGGGGTGGACTTATTCTTACGGATCGGGTGGTTTTGATGTATATTTAATAAAGACGAATGCTTCGGGGGATACGCTCTGGACAAGAACTTACGGAGGAGGGGGTGATGATGAAAGTTCGTCAGTTCAGCAGACATCCGACGGTGGATATATTGTTGTGGGATATACTAAGTCTTACGGATCAGGTGATGCTGATGTATACCTAATAAAGTTAAAACCCGAAGAAGGTGGAATCGAAGAAGATATAAATACCGGTTCATTTTCTTTGTCTTCCGCTGACCCAAATCCTTTTACCACCAAAACAACCGTTAGGTATGAATTGGGAAAAGCGGTTAATGTAGATATTTCCGTTTACAACATGCTTGGGCAAAAAGTGAGAGACCTTTATTCGGGTAAGCAGTCTCCCGGTGTTCATTCTGTTAGTTGGGATGGTAGGGGAGACTCCGGGGAGAAATCCTCTTCAGGGATTTATCTCCTGAGGCTTGAGGTGGAAGGGAAAAAGGCTTCTTTGAAAGTTATGTTTGTGAGGTAGTTGAGTTTATTGGGTTCGTGGGGTTTGTCCTTCTTGACAGGAGAGAAAAAGAACTATATAATATAAATATACTTAGTTTTTTTATACTTTCCTTGCGGGAGCGATTTGCTCCCGCTTGGTTTTTCTTCCCCCTCTTGACAGGGGAAGAAAAGGATGATACATTATATTTGTCTTTTCGTTTTTTTGTTTGAGGTGTCATTATTATTGAGGCAGGAGTTAGAAGCTCCTGCCTTGTTTTTTGTCCCCCCACTTTATGCTTATTTTGGCAGCTGCCGGAGAGGGATATCGGAGATGCGTTCCCCACCAGTAACGGAAGATGAAACTAAACTTTACAAAAAGGCGGATGTCCGTATTGAAGGGAAAGTAGTAAGGGTAATTAAAACAATTATTTAAAGTTTAAATAAAACAGAAACTTCAATACTTTTTTCAATCAGGTTAATTTTCGGAGATATTTCTAATCGCTGTTTCAAATCTTCATTATATTTTTTTGTATCATTATACGAATTAAATATTTCAGAAACTCTCATTCCTATTAAACCACAGAGAGAAAGATGAGCAAGCCATACAGGACCTTCTTCTCTTTTATAAAAATATGTTGTAAGGCAAATCATTCCTCCCGTTGTAATTATATGACCAATTCCTTTAGGTGGATTTCCTAAATAAAAATAGCCGAGACCAGGGAATAAAAAAGCATATAGAGCAGCTTGATCAGGTTCTTTTTTATTCAATAGATACAATTTTTCGTTATAATCTTTTTCAGTTAAAGTTGTATTGAATAAAAATAATAAAAGTATCATTTTACCAAAGTTCCCACCAATCAGTCCCTCGAGGAATTTTAATTTTGCAGTTTTTACATATCCAATAATATTCATTTCCCATCGCAAAAGAACCTATAATCAATATTATTCCAATTATCGGTCCAATAGGAAATAAAAAAAAACTAAACATTAGTAAAAAACCAATTACGAATAAAACACAACCCCCAGATTTCGCTCGTCTTCCTTTTACCATTCTTCCTCCACATCTATCACATATTAATTCGTTTGGTTTTCTCACTACATTACTCCTTTTTATTAATTATACCTAAATCAGGATAACTTGTCAAGATAAAGGATTAATTGCATTCCAGAAAGAATCAGTAATTACTAATATTGCACCTAAAGTAAGCACTGATAGGTGGAGATATCGGAGATACATTCCCCACCTACGCCCCACTTTGGCTTAAAAATGCAGCTGGATCACGTGGCGGCCAGAAGAGTCTTCCCCCACCTGTCATCCCCTTTTGGGTTTGTAGGAGAAGGACAGAAATATCCTTTACGATTGGAACGTTAAGTGAACGAGGGACGAAGTGAGTAGTGGAATGAAGTAAACGAGATTCCGATATGAGGGTATCTGACGAAGGTGAGAGGTCTTGGAAAAGCGTCTCGAAACTGAGGATTCCTATTGGGCTCACTGAAGGGTGGAGAAACAAAACTTGAAGAAGCAACTTTTATTCTGAGTTTGCGGAATAATAGTTGAGGAGTGGAGACTTTTACTTAGATTTTATCTGAGTAAAGGTCAATTGGTATTGAGGTGGGTTTTTTAAGTTTTGTTTGGGTGTGTTTTTTGAAGGGGTAGGTGGATGATCTAAGCAACCGTTATTCAATGTTTGAAATAAGGGTTGTTTGGGGGCAACTTTTACTCTTCTGCCATGTTTTGGTAGATGAGTAAAAATTGATGAAAGGAAGGGTGGTGTGTTAGTTCATCCGCTGTTGCGGGGAAATTCGCATTAGCCTTTAGGTGGATATGGGTCGTTGCCGTGACTGTCTTTTCTTTGTATCTTTCCTTTTTTATCGTGGATGACTAATTCGGTTTTTTGTTTTTTGCTTATTTTTCTTGCAACATTTACTGCTTCTTCTTTAGTAGGGGAATGTTTTATCGACTTTTTACCTCCTGGTTTTTTGATATCCCACCCTCCTTGAGAATTAGGGACCACATGATGTTCTTTTCTTGTTTTTGTTTTTTTTGGCATTGTCGCCTCCTGAAAAGCTTTTACTTTCCTTTTTGCCAAATAGCATTTTCAAGGTCTTTCACTGCTGCAGTTACTTCGCTTAATTTCTTTTTTATTCCGCTGATTTCCATAACGGCTAATGAGCCTCGGCTTGGACATCCATCAGGTAGTTCTTTTTCCCCACTTATTGCTTTAAGAATAAATTCTAAATGAGGTATCTTTTCTATTGGGGGAGGAGAAATGGTTTTCCCGGTGGTTTCGTTGTACAAACCCGCTATCCAACCCATTAATCGTTCATATGTTTTTTTTATTTCAGACACATTGCCTCCTTTTTTCTTATTTTTATTTCTCCGGTAATATTTCGCCAATTATATTTAAAGTATACGCTGAAAGTGGGGGAGAAGTCAAGGGGCTATCATATATTTCCGTGACACTTGACATGAGATAAGAAATATGGTAAGATAATCAGGATGATCACCCCAATAAAAGCAGAAAACTTTTCATATATAAAGTTAAATCGAAAGAGGATTCGTAAATATTTACATGTAAAAAAATTATAATAAAGAGGTTATAGATGGCTAAAGATAATCACAAATCAATATTTATGAAGAATATACACAGAGGAATAGAAAAAGAAATTATTTCCGTTTCAGCCAATGAGACCAAAATCACTTATCGATGTAAGAGAGAGTATTCGACTTCTTTTAAAAATCCGGAAGAGAAAGTAAGGGCGTCGTATTTCTGCGAGCTCGTTTTGGATTACAATTATCCCACAAAGAACATAGATATTGAGGTTCCCGTCCCGAGAAGAACGCCGGAAGATAGAGCGGATATTGTCGTATATGACGAAGCCGGAGCGGAGTATCTCGTTGTCGAATGTAAGAAAGACGGCATAACTGACGCTGAATTTAAGCAGGCAATAGAGCAGGCTTTTGGCAACGCCAATAGTTTAAGGTCAAAATTTGCGTCCGTCGTTGCCGGAACTACCAGGACCGCTTTTGATGTCGCCGGATTCAAGCCAAGCGAGAGAGATAAAAACGTCATTTCGGATATTCCTAAGAAATACGGAAAGACTCCCAAATATAAATTTATTAAGGGAGATAAAGACAAAGATTTAAAAGAAGTTTCAAAAGAGGAATTAATCAGAGCCCTGGAGAAATCCCACGATACAGTCTGGCAGGGTGGGAAGTTAGCTCCCACAGCCGCTTTCGATGAAGTTTCAAAACTCCTTTTCTGTAAGTTAAGAGACGAAAAAACAACAAAAAACGGAGAAGCTTACAGTTTTCAGATTGGAACGTATGAATCCTCCGAAGAAATCTATAAACGAATCAATGCTATTTATCAGAAAGCAAAAAAAGAAGACTCCGAAGTTTTCAGGGATGACATTCGATTAGATCCAAAAGTGGTTTATAGTGTTGTTGAGCATTTACAAGGATTAGCGATAAACAAAATCGATTTAGACACAAAAGGAATCGCCTTTGAGCGTTTCATGGAAGATTTCTTCAAGGGAAAGATGGGCCAGTTTTTTACCCCAAGAGAAATAATTTCTTTCTGCGTTGAAATGATGAACCCTGAGAGAGACGATTTAATAATAGACCCTGCCTGTGGTTCCGGCGGTTTTCTACTCAACGCAATGGATAAGGTAAAAGGATTCGCGGAAGCGAATTATGACGAAAGAGAAGCGTGGGAGCATTGGCATAAATTTGCCATGAACAACCTTTATGGAATAGAAATAAACGACCAGATTGCTCGAGTATGCAAGATGAACATGATAATCTTGAAAAAGCTATAAAGGAATGGAGAAAAATTTTTGGCGATGATTTTCCAGCAACTCTTGAAAAAGGCTTTTATATTTCACTTGAAGAAACACCGTCATTGGCCGATTATTCGCATTGTGAACCTCTACGATGGCCACTTATTGCAACGAAAAGAGCTACTGGTGGGACAAGACCAGCGTTAGACTATGAGGCATTAAAATCAATCCCAATTGTGTTTAAACCAGAGATAGTAGATATTTATGAAAAAGCCATAATGCGAAAAAAGAAGATAGAGGTAGAAGCTCAGAGACTCTTAGATTCAATCAACGATTATGTTCTTGGAGAATTAGGGATAAAGTTACCTGAATTAAAAGATAAAATGGTTCATATCGTTAACTCTGACGAAATTGAAGGAAGAATAGATCCTTTGTATTATAAGCCTGAATTTATAGAATTAAAAAAACAATTAAGGTCCGTAAATTCAGTTCTTTTTGGTAGTTTAATTGATATTATTACTAAAGGCGAAACTCCATTATGGAGAGGAGATACGTACGAGAAAGAAGGAATTCCTTTTTTAAAGGTTCAAAACATTTCTATTAATGGAATCAAAGGGGAATTAACTTATATTTCCGAATATGTTCACAAAAGAATGAAGAGATCACAATTAAATGGTGGAGAATTACTTTACACGATGGCTGGTTCAATTGGAATAGCAACAATATTGCCTGAAGATTTTGGTAGGGCGAATATTAATCAAGCTATTTCTAAGATTGTTGTAAAAGAAAAGGTAAATAAAAATTATTTGATAGCAATACTCAACTCTAGTATCTGTTTAAAACAAACTCAAAGAATGCTTACTACTTCTGCACAACCGAATATTAATTTTGAACAAATAAAATCCATTAAAATCCCTCTTCCCCCTCTTGTCGTTCAGAACAAAATCGCTGAAGAAGTAAAAAGGCGTATGCAGAGAGCCGAGCAGCTGCAGAAAGAAGTGAAAGAGGATTTAGAGGTAGCGAAAAAAGAAGTTGAGAAAATTATTTTAGGGGAGAAGTGAAGGGGAAAAAAGTTCAAAACTCTGAGTAGTCTATATGTTATAGAGAAGCTCCGCATTTGGAACAATAAACTTTGCTTAAGGGATAATCTCTTTCAGCGGGAAGATTGCACTTATTACAACACCAATGTCCATCACTTTTTTTTCTATAGCGTTCGCAATCCGACCATACAAAACGGAAGTTCCCATGAATTGTATAGCCCCCCCACTCGGTACGAGTAGTCTCCCCGTTTTTCCCGTATATAATACCTTTGTCATAGTCAGCGGTAACTTGTTTTAGATGTTTTACTGACTCACGGTGGTGCTTAATTGCTTTAGCAAATTCTTTGGCATTGACGTACCAAATCCCCTTTTTCTTATACGCAGGGACATTAGTGCTACTTATCCGTACTCTTCCTTCTTGATGTGCTGATTCTCTATACCAATTATATGAATTCGTTGGTGCTTTTTCTTCTTTACGATATAATTGCACCGCATCTTTTAATTTCAATTCTTTGTTTTTATCTTTGTTGGTCATAGAATTATATCCTTGTTTTTGAATCCTTTTGTTCGTCGTAATATAATTGATTTTTCCATTCTGACGCTTTAGGGCCTCCTTTTTGGGTATTTCAAAGCCTGGCACTGTTATTTTAAATTTTTTATTCTTTTCCCAATCTTAATGTTTCTGGCAAGAAACGATCTATTTCTTCATCGGACCATGTAAATTCCTCTCCCTGCACGGCACCTCTTTTATTCAGTCTTTTTTGCGCTTCTGCGTATTCTTTACTCCCGGTTTGTGGTGATAGTTCACTAATAACTTGGTATTCGTGTTGAAGTAAATCCCTTTTGCTTAATATAATTTCAGTTGCTATGTTTTCATTCATTATATCTGCGATCAAAGATCTGTAACAGTCTCTTAATCCCATGTATTTAAGAGCTGAATTTTTATGCATAATCATTTGTTGTTCGAAACTAAATGTTAACTGGATTATTAAAAAAATTACTTCCGCTATTATTATCCCTGCTCCGATGTAAGAAAGCCAGGTTTTTTGAGGATTGAAAGCCTGAAGAAATAATAGCAATAAAACTATAGTCACTAATACTATATTAGCTATTTTCACATATAATGCTTTTTTCTGTTTAAATTCTGCTGCAACTTCTTGCACCTTATGAGTAAAAACGGTGTTTGCGAAAGTCTGTCGAATTATTGATAGATTTTTAATGTCCATATTCTTATTTAATATTTATAAAAAATTTTTCACTCCTTCCAACGCAAGTATTATTTTGAACAATAAAACACTCAACCCAATGTTTTCCATTATACTTTGTGTGTTCCCATTGGATCTGTTCGCCGACAAAAAATTTTCCTCTCAAATCCAGAGCAGACTTGGCTTCTTGCCCTGTGTTTACAACTTGCCAATAATATTGAAATTCTCCTTTTACATTAGTTTTGGCAACAAATTTCAAATATAAATCTTTAGATAAATTTCTCCCATTAGAATTAATACCACCCAATTTTTTTGTTTTATTTATGTTGTAAATATAAGCGTCAACGCTAACTCTATTCGTTGCAATAAGTGGCCATCGTAGAGGTTCACAATGCGAATAATCGGCCAATGACGGTGTTTCTTCAAGTGAAATATAAAAGCCTTTTTCAAGAGTTGCTGGAAAATCATCGCCAAAAATTTTTCTCCATTCCTTTATAGCTTTTTCAAGATTATCATTGTCTTCATACTCACAAGCATTTGTTGCTCTATTTAATGCGGTACTTACATAACTTAATAAATCTTCATCATTGGCAGTTCGATAAAAGAATTTGAAGAAATCTCGTACCAAAATCGGATATTCTTTTTTAGTGTCATTTGTCAAAAAATCAAGTACCTTGTTTTCTATTTGATATGAATTTAATTTCACAGTGCAATTCTCTGACCATTTTTTAATCATACGAATCAAAGATCTTGTTTTACCAGTTTGCGAGTCGGAATTATTGATTCTCTGAATTCCTGAGCGCGGATCCCAGTTCTCCCAATAGCCACCATTTTTAGTATTAGGAATAATGAATTTACCATTCGCCTTTTCCCAAGCTGGAAGCAGTTCTATGTTATGCGTACCGTCTGCAAACCGAACTAAAACAACCTTGCCCCAACCTTTTATTTTATCTGTAGTTGAATATTTCTCACTAAGAATTTTCTTTATATCTTGTAGTAATTGAGACTGACCGTTTGATTGATTATCGTCGTATTGCTCGAATTTATCGTTAGGCATAATAAACAAAACATCTACATCTCTTGGAGGTCTAATATTTGTCCGTTTGCCATAAGACCCAATCAATAATTTTGTGTTTCCATTATATTCAACATTGGGATAATAATAACCATGAAGTTTTTTGCAAACTCCCGTATATTTAGTTATTGCGTCTTCTCTTTGGGAAGATGTTAATTGAATGTTTTTGTAAAATTTAAGAAAATTATCGTTTATTTTCATAAATAATCGTTTTTGAAGTAATAGTGAGAGTAATTGGGTTCGGTGCTTGATTTCACGACATTAGGATTCTTAACCCTCTCGATAATCCCCTTAATTTCTTTCCGGCGTTCGGTTATTCTCTTTATAATATTTGTAAATTCCATTAATTTCTACACCAACTTTCTAAAGGATACATGTATTTTAACACAAAATCAAGGGTGTTTTGTATTGGTTGATGTAAAGAAGCGCCAATACGGGCTTGTATGTGGGGGTGTTTTTGAGTTTATTATTTTTTCTCCTTCTTTGGGGGTTTAAAGCCTATTTCTATTTTTTTCTCTGATATACCAAAATCTTCAGATACTTTTTGTATTATTTCGTCCTCGCTAATTGTAATGATTTTTCCTTTGTTCCTCTTTCTGTATTTATAGTATACGCCGAAAGTGGGGGAGATGTCAAGGGGGTTTAACGAGTTTTTGAGTTTATAGGGTTTATTGGGTTTGTGGAGTTTGGTAATCTACCAATCCAACGGAAAAAGTGTTTGACAATTTGAAATATTTGAGTATGATGATAGTATCATAAAAAAAGGAGGGTTGTATGCATACTTTATTGTTATTTCTTGCGATTTCTTTGCCCAATGGAATAGGAGTTCATCAGGTGAATGTTTCTACTCCACAGGGCGAGCCGGGTGATAAGCAGATTAGCAAAGAGGCATCTTTTTTTAAGGATAATCCGGTAGGGGCTTTTTCTCAAATTCATTTTGAAGAATCAGGAAACAGGGATATCCAGAAGTCGACCCGGGAAAAACTCTCGAGTGAAAGATTTGATTCGTCGAATGTGAGATTTGTGGGTAACTGGCCATTTGGTAACTCATACGCCGCGGAAGTTGACTCGGCAAGAGAACTCGCATTCTGCGGTTCTGGAGGTGGAGTTTATATACTTGATATCTCCGATCCTTCAGATCCCATTAAGGTATCTGAGAAGATACACACACGAGGTATTGTAAAGAATTTATTTTACGAAAACTCCAACCAGAGACTATATATTGCTGCGGATGAAGCCGGCCTCGAAATATGGGATGTTTCTAATTCCGAAAATCCACAGAAGTTGGGTTCATACGATACGCCTGATGATGCATGGGATGTCGCAGTTTCCGGTGATTATGCTTACGTGGCAGATGAGGATAAAGGTCTCCGGGTGATAGACGTCTCCACACCTTCAAATCCCACTGAGGTGGGTTCTTGCGATACACCCGATGATGCCCTCGGCGTAGCGGTTGTCGGTGATTATGCTTACGTGGCAGATTACTTAGAAGGTCTCCGGGTGATAGACATCTCCACACCTTCAAACCCCACTGAGGTGGGTTCTTGCGACACACCTGGTCGCGCAAGGGGCGTAGCGGTCGCCGGGAGTTATGCTTATGTGGCAGATGGGGATGGAGGTCTCCGGGTGATAGACGTCTCCACACCTTCAAATCCCACTGAGGTGGGTTCTTGCGATACACCCGATGATGCATATGGCGTAGCGGTTGCCGACGATTATGCTTATGTGGCAGATTACCCTGGAGGTCTCCGGGTAATAGACATCTCCACACCTTCAAATCCCACTGAGGTGGGTTCTTGCGATACATATTATGCAGATGGCGTAGCGGTTGCCGACGATTATGCTTATGTGGCAGTTAACTTTACTAATGTTATAGGGTTTAATGGGGGTCTCCGGGTGATAGACATCTCCAATCCTTCAAACCCCACTAAGGTGGGTTCATATGATACACCCGACTTGGCATATGGCGTAGCGGTCGCCGATGATTATGCTTATGTGGCAGATGAGGATGGAGGTCTCCGGGTAATAGACGTCTCCACACCTTCAAATCCCACTGAAGTGGGTTCTTGCGATACACCCTACCGGGCACATAGCGTAGCGGTCACCGATGATTATGCTTATGTGGCAGATGAGGATTCCGGTCTCGTAGTAATAGACATCTCCACACCTTCAAATCCCACTGAAGTGGGTTCTTGCGATATACCCGGTAATGCACATAGCGTAGCGGTTGCCGGTGATTATGCTTATGTGGCAGATGGCTATTCAGCTCTCCGGGTGATAGACGTCTCCACACCTTCAAATCCCACTGAGGTGGGTTCTTGCGATACACATAACGGGGCAGAAGGTGTAGCGGTATCCGGTGATTATGCTTACGTGGCAGTTTACTTAGAAGGTCTCCGGGTGATAGACGTTTCCACACCTTCAAACCCCACTGAAGTGGGTTCTTGCGATACACCCGACCGGGCATATGACGTAACGGTCTCCGGTGATTATGCTTACGTGGCAGATTGGAATGGAGGTCTCCGGGTGATAGACGTTTCCACACCTTCAAACCCCACTGAAGTGGGTTCTTGCGATACACGCAACTATGCATATGGCGTAGCGGTTGCCGGCGATTATGTTTACGTGGCAGATTACTATGGAGGTCTCCGGGTGATAGACGTCTCCACACCTTCAAATCCCACTGAGGTGGGTTTTTGCGATACACCCGGCCGGGCATATGGCGTAGCGGTTGCCGACGATTATGCTTATGTGGCAGATTACGATGGAGGTCTGCAGATATACCAAAATCTCCTCTCAGGGATCGAGGTAAAGGATAAGGATAAAGAAAGAGTTTTAAAAATCACTCAAAATCTTTTCATGGAAACGGCTCAGGTGCAGGTGCAGGGGGTAGAGTTACCTGTAACACTCAATGTGTATGATGTAACCGGAAGAATAAGAGAAAAAGCAACAATTTACAATTCCTCGCCCGTAAATATGGGGTCTGATCTAAAACCAGGGATATATTTTATAAATGTAAAAGGTTTTGAGTCAGTAAAGATAACAAAACTGAGATAGGAACAATACTTAGTCTTTTTATACTTGATACTTACAGCGGGAGCATTTTGCTCCCGCTTTGTTTTTGTTCCCCACTTTATGCTTATTTCCGCAGCTGCAGGAGCTGGATATCGGAGATACATTCCCCACCAGTAACGGAAGATAAAACTAAACTTTACAAAAAGGCGGATGTCCGTATTGAAGGGAAAGTAGTAAGGGTAATTAAAACAATTATTTAAAGTTTAAATAAAACAGAAACTTCAATACTTTTTTCAATCAGGTTAATTTGTTGTATTGAATAAAAATAATAAAAGTATCATTTTACCAAAGTTCCCACCAATCAGTCCCTCGAGGAATTTTAATTTTGCAGTTTTTACATATCCAATAATATTCACCCCCCATTGTAAATCCTCCTATAATTAATATTACTCCAATTATTGTTCCAATAGGAGGGAAAACAAATAAAAGAAAAAATCCAATTACAAACAATACACAACCTCCAGATTTCGCTCGTCTTCCTTTTACCATTCTTCCTCCACATCTATCACATATTAATTCGTTTGGTTTTCTCACTACAGTACTCCTTTTTATTAATTATACCTAAAACAAAACAACTTGTCAAGATAAAGGTGGAGATATCGGAGAGGCGTTCCCCACCTACGCCCCACTTTGGCCGGATTTTGCAGCTGGATCACTGGGCGGCCAAGCGAATGTTTCCCCACCTGTCATCCACCGGTGGGGGAGATACTTAAGTATTGGAAGAGTTAAAGAATCATGGGTTAATGCCTTTCTTTTCTGTAGATTTTTCATAAATACTTCTTTGTTTTTGCGCCCTCTCGCTAAATTCTCTACATAATTGGGGTTTTCTGACTTTCATCATTGTAGGACCGAATTGCTGTCTTTTTACCTTTTTGCTTTCTTTAATAAATGTTAAAAAGAAGCTTATTTCTAAATCTACATAATGAGAGTGTAAAAGAAAAGCTTCTTCAGGATACTCCGGCTTTGTTTGGCGAAATTCATCTACTATAATCTTTTGTTCTCTTCTATATTTTTTATCCGATTGATAAATTTGCCGTACATAAGATTCGTGCACTTCCTCGTTAAAGTAAACGTTCTCATTTGCATTAAGGAATTGGAGTCTGTTTATCTCCTTAACGTCATTAATATTCCAAATGCTTAAGGTGTTTCTACTTTTCCTCCCAACGTCATAAATATCCTTATCATATAATATTAAGCAAATATCGGGGCATAAAGGCATAAACAATTGAAACCCTATTGATTGCCACCCGCAATGCCCGCCAGGCCATTTACGTTTTTCCATAAATTGATTGTATTTAACAGCAGGATTATCCGAAGTTATAAATTTACATCCTGTCTTATTTATCAATAGCTTATACTCTAAATCATCCAGATACAAGACCAAAGGTCCGAATGAATACTCTAGATTTTTTTTTCTTTTTTTCATTAAAACAATTCTCCCGGTTTTCCTTCTTTTGTTTTTCTCTCTGCCTGAAAGTGTTGGGAAATTGTCAAAGGTTTAGATGCGCCCCAGACGCATTATTAAGTAACCTCTTCTAAATATTCAAAATCATCGTTCTCTTTAAAAAGAGTTTTTTGCTTCGTAGTAAGTTTGG